>QMCD01000818.1_pt1 | contig 21189 bp, 15 predicted proteins | sample 1821841 | NCBI WGS metagenome assembly QMCD01 (sample SAMN01991225, study PRJNA193472) | Termite gut metagenome, whole genome shotgun sequencing project. | isolation source: worker | host: Macrotermes natalensis
AAGTGTAAAGCACTGATTCAATGGCTGTATTCATTGGTTTTCGGTTTACACATTGGTTTACACAAACTATCCAAAAGCATGAAAAACCATCATAAAAAGAGCATTACTAAAAACAAAAAAGCAGTTATAAATTGCTCTATAACTGCTTTTTTATACTTATGGTCTTATTCCTTAAGCTCCCCCTGCTGGACTTGAACCAGCGACCCGACCCTCTGATTAACAGTCAGATGCTCTAACCAACTGAGCTAAGGAGGAATCTCCTAATCCCTTCAGAATTAGTGATTGCAAAAGTAGCTTTTTTTTTAATATGAATTATACTTTTTGAAAAAAAATTGTACTTCCTCAAATATTATCTTATATCATTAAAAATTATGGTGTTATTTAGTATCTTTGCAAAAAGAAAATGCTAATATCAACTAATTTATGTGTAGTGAAGATAAAAAATTCTTGCAGCAAGCTATTGATTTAGCTATTGAGAATGTAGAATCGGGTAGGGGAGGTCCTTTTGGTGCGCTTATTGTAAAAGACGGAAATGTTATAGCAACAGGGGTTAATGTGGTTACCTCTTCCAATGATCCGACTGCTCATGCAGAAATATCTGCAATCCGAAATGCTTGTGATAAACTCAATAGTTTTCAACTGGAAGATTGTATTATTTATTCCAGTTGCGAACCGTGTCCAATGTGTTTGGGAGCTATTTATTGGGCTCGTCCAAAACGTTTGGTATTTGCTGCCGATAAAGATATGGCAGCTGCTGCAGGTTTTGACGATGCTTTTATTTATAAGGAACTTGATTTATCTTTGGATGAAAGATGGTTAGAAACAGAAAATATTATCTTGAAAGAATCGAATAAACCTTTTCTTGCATGGGAAAATAATACTAAAAAAACAGAATATTAATGAATATGGCTGAACATAAAGCAGGGTTTGTAAGTATTTTGGGGAATCCCAATGTTGGAAAATCAACGTTAATGAATTCCTTGATTGGAGAAAAATTATCTATTATAACGGCTAAAGCACAGACAACCCGGCATCGGATTATGGGAATTGTAAATGGGGATGATTTTCAGATTGTATATTCTGATACTCCCGGAGTATTAACTCCCAATTACAAGATGCAGGAATATATGATGAAATATGTAGAAGGAGCTTTGCAAGACAGTGATATTTTATTATATATGGTGGAAGTGGGGGAGACAAAATATAATCAGCAAGTGATAGACAGTATAATTCATTCTAAAACTCCTGCTATTTTAATCCTCAACAAAATAGATGCTGCTTCTCAAGAACAGCTTGCCGTATCGAAAGCATATTGGGAAGAAATTATACATCCTTTCAAAACATGTTGTATTTCTGCTTTGTTGGGAATTAATGTGAATGAAGTTATAGACAATGTGGTAGAGCTTCTTCCTGTTTCACCGCCTTATTTTTCAAAAGATGAACTGACCGATCGACCGATGCGTTTTTTTGTCTCGGAAATAATTCGTGAAAAAATATTATTACAGTTTAAAAAAGAAATTCCTTATAGTGCTGAGATTGAGATTTCGGAATATAAAGAAGAGAAAAATATCACACGAATTTTTGCAACAATCTACGTAGAACGGGAAACGCAAAAAGCAATTATTTTAGGTCATAAGGGAGAGGCGATTAAAGCATTGGGAATCAATTCTCGTTTGGCGATTGAAGAATTTATCGGGCAAAAAATTTATTTAGCACTGAGTGTGAAAGTACAGAAGGACTGGCGTAACGATGATAGGCGTTTAAAAATATTTGGTTATGGAGTGTAATAAATTATGACGATTTATCAAACGAAAGGGATTATTCTGCATCAATTTATGCATGCAGATAATAAAATGATTGTCAAAATTTATACCGAATCATCAGGAATGGTTTCCTATTTTTGTTTTCGATCTTCGGGAAGGAAGAAAAACAGCAGCTTATTTAGCCCCATGTCATTAGTAGAAATAAGCGGTCGTAAAAAGAACGGAAGTCATTTTGATTATATTGATGAAATAACTGTCTTAATGGAATTAAATTCTTGCGGATTTGATATTTCCAAATCAAGTGTAAGTATGTTTTTAAATGAGGTTCTCTATCAACTTTTATATGATGCTTCCGAAGATAGAAACTTGTTTCGTTTTCTCTTTGATACGCTGTTTCAATTTTTTCAGGAAGATTTATTACCTGATTTTCATTTGCGGTTTTTGATAGCATTGATACGTGAATTGGGTTTTCTGCCTGAAGATAATTATTCACCTTCTGTTATGTGTTTCAATATGGAGAAATCCTGTTTTGAGAATAAACTTTTTGCAGATAAAGAAGAACAGCTACTGGGAACGTATATCCATCATTTACTTAATGAAAAATTATTTCCTGAAAATAATCAGAATATTATTCCTTCTCTTTGGCGTAATAGATTATTGGATGTGCTACTGCAATATTGCAATTTGCATATTGCTAATTTTTCCCAAATCAAATCCCATGAAATATTGAAAACAGTTTTGCATTAGACCTCTGAAAAAAATACACTCTTCTCCTTAAAACCACACTTTCCCCTGCTTATAGGTGTTTGAATATGCTCCGAGAGTATTTTTACTACCTCGGAACTATCTTTTAGTACTTCTGAAGTACCTTTTACTTCGATGGTATTAAAAAGTCATTGTTTAGAACCTATTCCTCTTTTGTCTTAGTCGGACGACTGGGGAAATGGGACTGCCGCTCTTTGGGCGTGAGGCTGGACAGATAGGGCTTTAGCACTTTAGCTAATGTGTTGATTTATTCCCGTACCTTTGCCGGTACGTCTGCCGGAATGGCTTTGTTGTGTTTATCTTCCATTATTTTTAATTTATAATTGTTTTAAACTATTACCTGGTAAATATCTCTCAAATTCCGCCCTAAACCATTATAATCCATTCCATAGCCGATAATAAATTTGTTTTCTATTTCCATGCCAACATACTCAACAGGGAGCTTTTGGCGGTAAGCATCGGGTTTAAATGTCAACGCGGCGATAGAAATATCTTTTACATTTTTTGTTTTCAACATATTCCAAATGGTGGAGATTGTCAAGCCGGTATCAATAATATCTTCTACAATAATAATTCTCCTGTTTTCGACAGATTGATTAATTCCCAATAATTGAACAACATTCTCCGTACTTTGTATTCCTTGATAGGAAGTGTATTTTACTGCACATATTTCCAACGGGATTTTGACTTCGCGAATCAGATCGGAAGCGAATATCAGCGCTCCATCCATCACAATTAACAGCAGAGGAATATCATCCTTGTAATCCTTTTCTATTTGCCCGGCTAATCGCTGTACAGCTTCCCGAATTATAGAAGAATCAATATACTTGACAAAGGTTTTGTCATGAATTTGAATGTTAGTTATGTTCATATTCGTGCTGTCCGAAAATTTGTTTAATCTCCTGTTCGTATTTTTTATATAATACGCTGCGTTTGAGTTTTAAAGTCGGTGAAAGCTCTCCTGTTTGCACGCTCCATTCGTCCCGAACAATTTTATAGCGTTTGATTTGTTCGTGTGGAGCCAAAGTCGCATTTATCCTATTTACTTCCTTCCCGATTCGTTGCAGAACCCGTTCATCGGAAATCAAAGCCAAATTATCCCGAAAATGTACTTTGTATTTGCTCGCCCAGAAATGTAAATAGTTAAAATTCGGAACGATAATCGCCGAAGCAAATTTTTCATTTTCGCCAATCACAATAATATTTTCGATATAGGGAGATTCTTTGAATTTGTTTTCAATCAATTGGGGAGCAATGTACTTACTTCCGGAGAGTTTAAAGATTTCTTTCTTTCGGTCGGTAATTTTCAAATAGCCGCCTTCTATAAACTCTCCAATATCGCCGGTATGAAACCATCCGTCATCATCAATTACTTGCTTAGTATATTCGGGATCTTTGTAATAAGCTTTCATTAAGCATATTCCACGAGTAAGAATTTCGCCGTCATCTGCCAGTTTGGCTTCTACGCCGGGTAGGATTTTCCCAACGGTTCCAATGCGGATTTTCATTTCTTTGGGATTGTTTACCGCAATAACCGGAGAAGTTTCCGTCAAGCCGTAACCTTCAAATATATAGAATTTCGCAGCCGTAAACAATCGAATAATCCGTTCCTGAATAGACGAACCTCCCGAAACTACCAACATCTCGTGTCCGCCGAAATTTTCTCTCCATTTCGCATAAACCAATTTATCCGCCAGATTATGCTTGAAATTATACCATTTGTTTTTATTTTCATAATCAAATTGTTCTGCCAGACGAAAAGCCCATTCGTAGATTATCTTTGTAATTCCCGACATATCTTTTCCGGCGGCACGCAATTTATCGTAAATTGTCTCCAACACACGTGGAACACCACAAAATCCATCGGCATGAATATCTTTCAAATCGGAAGCTATTGTTCCTAAATTTTCTGCATAATAAGTACTTATTCCCAGAAACTGATATTCATAATTCATGGTACGCTCATAAATATGAGATAAAGGTAGAAAACTTAGCATTTTGTGTCGGCTGTCACGAATTTGCATGGCAGCATGTCCTTTGAAATTGTGTACCAATCCTTGATGTGTTAACATTACGCCTTTGGGTGTTCCTGTTGTCCCGGAAGTATAAATAATGCTTGGAACATCATCCGGTTGAACACTTTGTTTTATCTGCTCCAAAACAGGGGATAGTTCGTTTTTTTTCTCTTTTCCCAATGCAATAATTTCGTTGAGAGAAGGATATCCTTCAATTTCATTGACCGTGTAAATAATCGGTTTATGCTTAATCTCATTTATTAAAGGAGCCACACGGCGGCAAATCGTATCATTGCCCAGGATAATGATTTTTGATTCACTATGCCGGATAATGTGCTTATAGTCTTCAATAGACAGAATCGGATAGACCGGAATATGTATCATTTTTGCCATAGGAAGAGCCAAATCTACAAAATTCCATTCGGGACGGTTATTGGTAATAGTAATTACTTTGTCATCTTCCTTCAATCCCATTGCCATAAATCCATAGGCTAACAAGTGGGCAGTTTCGACATAATCTTTTACGCTGTATTTTATCCAGCATCCATTCCGTTTACAAGCCAAAATATCATCTTTATCAGGATATTTTTCCTGCATGTTTGCTAAAAGGTCGAAAGTACGTGTTACATCCATGATTTAATTTTTTAGCATGTTTCAATTGCAAAATATGGAGCAATCCCCATCATTATTAATTTAATTATCTTCCGAATCTTCTTTATGTTGATAGCCTTCATCGTTTTTGTGCAGTATTTTCTTTACCACATCACCTAAGCTAATATTAGACAAATCAATCTGTTTGATGTTAAAGCCAATGGTGTCATGATTTTCCGACTTGTGATTGTATATTTCATCAATGATGGGTTTATATTTTTTCATCAACATGACCCGTTTTAATTTTAATGTAGGCGAAAGCTCCCCTGTTTGCGGCGTCCATTCGTCCGTAGTCAGGCGGAAGCGTTTAATTTGTTCATGCGGTGCCAATTGCTTATTAAATCGCTCTATCTCTTTTTGTATGCGGTTGATAATTTGTTGATTTCGGATTAGCTCATAATTATCCCGATAATGTACTCTATGCTTACTTGCCCAAAAGTGTAATTGATTAAAATTAGGAGAGATAATTGCAGAAGCAAATTTCTCATTTTCTCCGATAACCATAATGTTTTCGATAAAAGGAGATTCTTTAAACTTGTTTTCCAACATCTGCGGAGCAATATATTTTCCGGCAGAGAGTTTGAAGATTTCTTTCTTACGATCAGTAATTTTCAGATAAATACCGTTCACCATTTCACCAATATCACCTGTATGAAACCAACCGTCTTCGTCAATTACCTGACGGGTATATTCAGGGTCTTTGTAATAGCCTTTCATCAAAGAGCGGCTACGAGTCAGGATTTCGCCTTCTTCCGAAAACTTTACTTCCACACCCTCCAAAATAGGTCCTACAGAACCAATACATATTTGTTTTTTTCTGGGATTATTTACAGCAATAACAGGTGATGTTTCCGTTAATCCATATCCTTCAAAGATACGCATTTTAGCGGCGGTAAACAAGCGGATAATTCGCGGCTGGATAGAAGCCCCCCCTGTGATAATATCAAATTCATTATCGCCGAATTTCTTTCGCCATTGTTTATAAACCAGTTGGTCATAAATTTTTGTCCGCAAATTGAACCACTGACTTTTATTGTAATCAAAGCGTTGTCCGTGACGAATTGCCGCAAAGTAAATCCACTTCTTTACCTTGGGTAAATCTTTTCCGGCAGCATACAATTTATCGTAAATCATTTCCAATACACGTGGTACAGAGCAGAAACCATGCACTCGAATATCGGCGATATCGTTCACAATAGTACCCATATTCTCAGCATAATAAATGCTAACACCCAAATATTGGTAATGATAGTTCAAACTGCGTTCATAAATATGACATAACGGGAGGAAACTGATTTCCTTCTTTGTATGATCTAAAGGCTGTACTTTGGCATGTGCCATAAAATTGTGCACCAAATTATCATGCGTCAGCATCACTCCTTTGGGCGTTCCGGTTGTGCCGGACGTATATATAATAGTTGCAATATCGTCGGGTGTTACTTCCGATTTTATCTTCTCAATAGTTTCGGCAAGTTCCTTACGATGGAATATTCCCAAACGCAAAACTTCGTTAAGCTCCGTTTGCCCTTCTATTTTATCTAAAACATAGGTTCCATATTCTATATTTAATTCGGGAAGGGCAGGTTGTACTTTAGAAAATATGGATTTATTACCGATTACGAGCATTTTGGCATCGGAATGTGCGATAATATATTTATAATCATCCGAAGAAAGTGTAGGGTAGATAGGAATATGTATCACCCCCAGCATTGCCATTGCCATATCCATAATATTAAATTCCGGGCGGTTGTTGGTGATAGTGGCAATTTTATCCCCTTTACGCAAGCCCAGATGATGAAATCCATAACTCAATAAAATAGAGAGCTTATAGTAATCATTTACGCTGAAATTAATCCATTCGCCGTTGCGTTTTCCATTCAGAATATCATCTTTGGGATACTTTTCTAACAACCAATCCAATAAGTCAAATGTTCTTGTGATTTCCATACTAATAAATTTATAATTAGAAAGACAAAGATAGCAAAAAAATAAACTTATTATAGGTTACATATTGATCAATGTAATCAAATAAAGTAATTACTTAAATTGTAAGCTTATTTTAGTTGAGATAATCCGGGAAAAAGAGATATCTATTTTTTGAAGAAGTTTATTATAACGTGAGTTCCGGATTTATTTATTTGCTTAAGAGAATTTACGCAGGTTAAATAAAGTTACGGAAAGTTATAAAGTTGAAGGTTGAAACAAGAATAACTGTTATATTATTTTCCAGATTGCAATAATATGACAGATACTCCCTCCTAAAACAAACAGGTGGAATACCGAATGCATGTATCTAACTTTTTTAAAGGAATAAAATACAGCACCGGTTATGAAGAACATGCCTCCTGCTAAAAGCCAACAAACAGCACTAAAAGAACCTGTTGTTGAGAATAATGTATCTACAAGCGGTTTGAACGCAATGAGAATGGTGCAACCCATAAGCACATAGCAAATGGTTTCTAATTTGTTGCCTGTTTTATAATTGGCAAAGCTAAGCCCTGTACCCGCTATGGCAACACTCCATACAATTGCAAATATCAGCCACCCCCAGCAATCCGCTTGACGTAATACTATCAGCGTAAAAGGCGTATAAGTACCCGCAATATGGAAATAAATAGCCGAATGGTCAAACTTTCGCCAAAGGGCTTTTCGCGTAAGATTTGTGTAGGAATGATAAACTGTTGAAGCAATATAAGACATAAGCATACATATAATATATATGCAAACGCTTGTAATTGCCCACGAGCTTCCGGTTTGTATGGCTTTGTTTATTAAGACGAATCCGGCAATAATACCAAATATAATTCCTAACCCATGCGTAATTGCATTGCAAAGTTCTTCTCTCTGAGAATATTGTTTATGTATCATTTTCCTGTTTTTTCAAGATAAAATAAAAGTGAAATTTAGTTGTTGTAAGAAATGTCTGCCACAAAAGTAAGCAAAAAGAAGATATGCCTATGTTCAAATATTTGGAAACAGACAAAAAAGTTATTGTTATTGTTTCAAAAACAACATCATTTAAGTCAGTTAATAAATTGTTTTTATTTGTCAGGGAACAAGTAAATTAATCTAATAATATTTTGTTGATATTTTCTCTTTTGGATTATTTTCCCATCAGTTGAAAACAGCTACTTTTGTATTCAATTATGGTTTCCAATAATTATCAGAAATAATCAGGAATTAAAAGGGAACCTTGTGAAAGTCAAGGACTATCCCCGTAGCTGTAAGTTTCAAAAATAGGCATACAATCTTTGCCACTGAGTTGATTTCTCTTTTTAAAGAAAATAAAAACCTGGGAAGGCAGTATACAGAAACAAGTCAGAAGACCTGCCATAATAAAAATTATCCAGCGCTTTCGGGCGAAGAGCAGAGGATGGGAATTATTCTTCTTGAATATTTTTTTCTTATTCCTAATTTTTGCAAAAAGTCCGGTTTGAGATTAGTGGATTCATTGCATAAAATAATGAAGAATATATAAAATAAAGTAAATACTGGCATAAATAAATATAACATGGAATTATTCATCATAAAAAGAGATGGGAAAAAGGAGCCTTTTTCCATAGAGAAAATCAAAAACGCAGTAGCTAAAGCCTTTTTATCGGTCGGTAGCTTTGCGACACAAGATGTGATTACCAATATTCTCAGCAGAATAAGCATAGCAAATGAAACAACGGTAGAAGATATTCAAAATCAGGTAGAGATAGCACTAATGGCAGAGCAATATTATGCTGTTGCCAAATCGTATATGCTACATCGCCAAAAACATCTGGAAGATAGAGAAGTTCGCGATAAACTTAAATTTCTGATTGATTATTGCAACGCAACAAATGCAGCAACTGGCAGCAAATTTGATGCAAATGCCAATGTGGAAAATAAAAATATGGCAACTTTAATAGGTGAACTTCCCAAGTCGAATTTTATTCGTCTCAATCGCCGTATGCTGACCGACAAACTCAAAGACATGTATGGAAAGGAAGTCGCCGACCGGTATATTGAACTGCTCAACAGTCATTTTATTTATAAAAACGATGAAACATCTCTGGCAAATTATTGCGCCAGTATTACCATGTATCCCTGGCTAATTGGCGGAACGCATTCTATTGGTGGAAACTCAAAAGCTCCTACCAACCTGAAATCATTTTGCGGAGGATTTATCAACATGGTATTTATGGTTTCAAGCATGTTGAGCGGAGCTTGTGCCACGCCTGAATTTCTAATGTATATGAATTATTTTATTGGTTTGGAATATGGACAGGATTATTACAAAAATGCTGATAAAGTTGTTGACTTATCAAAGAAACAACGTACATTGGACAAAGTAATTACCGATTATTTCGAGCAGATTGTCTATTCTATCAACCAACCTACCGGAGCACGAAATTTCCAAGCCGTATTCTGGAATATATCCTATTATGACCGGTATTATTTTGAAAGTTTGTTTGATAACTTTATTTTCCCTGATGGAAGTAAGCCTGACTGGGATTCGCTCAACTGGTTACAAAAACGTTTTATGAATTGGTTTAACAGGGAACGGACACGTGCTGTACTGACATTTCCGGTAGAAACCATGGCTCTGCTAACTGAAAACGGAGATGCCAAAGATAAAGAATACGGTGATTTTACGGCAGAAATGTATGCAGAAGGACATTCGTTCTTTACCTATATGAGCGACAATGCTGATTCTTTAAGCAGCTGTTGTCGTTTGCGAAATGAAATCCAAGATAATGGGTTTAGTTACACCTTGGGAGCAGGAGGTGTTTCAACCGGCTCAAAGAGTGTTTTGACAATTAATTTGAATCGTTGCATTCAACAGGCTGCACGCAAAAGTATTCCCTATCAATTCTTCTTGGAAGATATCATTGATTTTGTTCATAAGGTTCAATTGGCTTATAATGAGAATTTAAAATACATGCAGCAAAAAGGAATGCTTCCTCTATTCGACGCGGGATATATCAACTTGGGTCGTCAATATCTGACAATCGGTGTTAACGGATTGGTGGAAGCAGCTGAATTTTTGGGAATTGATATTACAGACAATCCTCGTTATGAAAAATTTGTGCAGCAGATTCTCGGCATTATTGAAGATTATAATAAACGGTATCGAATGAAGGATGTCCTGTTTAATTGTGAAATGATTCCTGCTGAAAATGTAGGCGTTAAACATGCAAAATGGGATAAACAAGACGGGTACAAAGTTAATCGTGATTGTTATAACAGTTATTTTTATATTGTAGAAGATGATTCTGTAAATATTATTGATAAATTCCGTCTTCACGGGAAAAAATATATTGAGCATCTTACAGGAGGTTCGGCTTTGCATTTGAATCTGGAAGAACATTTAAGCAAAGAGCAGTACAGGCAATTACTTCGTGTTGCAACAAATGAAGGTTGCAATTATTTCACATTTAATATTCCAAATACTGTTTGTAATGATTGCGGACATATCAACAAGCGACAACTAAAAGAATGTCCGACATGTCAAAGTAAAAATCTGGATTATTTGACACGGATTATCGGATACATGAAGCGGGTCAGTAATTTCTCTCAACCAAGGCAGAAGGAGGCTGCTGAACGGCATTATGCTTCAATTACGAATTACGAATTATCAATTACGGAAAATAAAAATATATGATATGAAGAAGGATAATGTTATACAGGAAAAATCCAAATTACAATCAAAAACCGTAATTTGTAATTGAAATGAAATTCGTAAACTATAATATTGTTTTTCAAGAAATACCGGACGAAATAACTTTGGCAATCAATTTATCCAATTGCCCTAATAGATGCAAAGGTTGTCATAGTCCGTATCTTCGAGAAAATATTGGCAAAATACTTGATGAAGATACTTTGTCGAACATTATTGAAAAATATAAACATGCCATTACATGTGTTTGCTTTATGGGTGGAGATGCCTGCCCTGATGAAGTGGAACAATTAGCCGATTTTTTACGAAAGAAAATGAACGGAGTCTTGAAAACGGCGTGGTATTCGGGGAAAAATGAAATCCCCAATAATTCTTCTTTGCAAAACTTCAATTATATTAAAGTAGGACAATATATAGAAACTCTTGGGGGATTAAATTCTCCCAAGACCAATCAACGATTTTACCGTATTGAGAATAATGAAATGATGGATATAACTTATCGTTTTCAACAATTACCAAAGCAACGATAAAGAAAAATGACAAAAAGTCAGACAAATATAATCGCCAAAACAACTTTAGAGGAAAATTTCTAAAGTTTCAAAGCAAAATAAATAATGGAATTATTTCATTTATTTTCCGGCTTCATGTGAGAAAGTTTTGCTCCGCACGTGAGGAATTATTTTCCCTTTCAGAGATGTCTCTAAAGGCGATTTTTGGAAGAAAACAAATCACCGTAAAAATTTGTTATAACCTATTAAGCGGCAAATGAGGAAAAATTCAAATATTGCAGTTCTGTCAGGATAAAGTCTGGCTCGTGATTTCTTTAAATTGTAAAATATAATCGGAAAATTATACTACGCACGTGTCTCTCGCTTAACGGATGATTTGCTTTGGGGATTATACCACAAAAAGCAAAATTATTTAGCCATTGTAACGCCTTTGAGTTGGCGTTTTTCTATCTCAATTGTAGATTGATTTAATATGATATAACTACCTTTTACAGGGATTTTGAGCGGTAGACGAGGTTCGAACTCGCGACCTAAAGCTTGGGAAGCTTTCACTCTACCAACTGAGCTACTACCGCAAATATTTTGAGAAGCAAAGATACACTTTTTCTTTTCAAATTATTGGTGTCCGGTAAAAGAATGTAAAGGTTTTGGTGCACTGCCCCTCCATTCCTATTGAGCAGGTTGCTCAACGAGAATTGAGCAGGTTGCTCAACGAGAATGGAGCAGGTTGCTCAACGGGAATGGAGCAGGTTGCTCAACGGGAATGGAGCAGGTTGCTCAAATGGAGAGGCAGTAATTATAAAGAATGGCAAAAACAAATCATGAGTGTTTCGAGACTTTAGCTGAGATAACCCAGAGAAAAGATCGTCTATTTTCTCAAAGAAGTTTAACAAAATATTGGTGTCCGGTAAAAAATGGGCTATTACAGAATAGCATAAATTTATTCCAAACGGTCTTATTTGAGGCTATAATTTGCCAGTTTGTAATGAATTTGAATGTATTTTATTGTAATTTCATAGTGTTGTAAAAAGCAAGCCCATCTTTGCAATAATACTTCTAAAGAACAATATAATAACGAATTATAAAGATGTTTGCATTTTTTACCGGACAGTAATATTTTCAAATAGTGTCAGAAAAAGAATGTTTATTGTATGGTAGATTCAATTTCCTCATACGATTGTATATAGCTGTAAATTCGGTCAAATCTGCAGGAAAGAACACTTTGTCTATCTGTAAAAATAAACAAGCGTCCCATGTTTCCCCATAGTAAGCCATTTGCCTGATCGCTATCCAATTGTAAAAGCAGTATCTTATTTTTATCCGGCTGAAAATCTTGAGTGATAATGTCGGGATAACCACTTATTTTATGACATTGCTCCCTGTTTGTTGCTTTGAAATAACCATCTATCTCGTAATCTTTCAACATATTTCTGATAATCTCGGTATCATATTGAGGAAGGCTTACTCCCTCAAAAAACTGTAATCTTCCCGGATTAACATCCGGCAACGGCAAAACTTCTGTCTTTATCTCTAAATTTTTAACATCAGGAGAATAAATAACTGAAACGGCATCCGTAGCCTTATATTCCAGTTTGGATGGATCTAAAAAAAAATAAAGCATCCCTTGGGAGGGAAATATATTTTCCGTATCAAATAATTTTGCTTCTGTGCAATTAATCTGTGCAATAAATAGCCAATACGAATTAACCAGAATTTGCGAAGGCAGATGCGGAAATCCTCCTATTTTGGAACTACCGGATGCTATGTTGTTTTCATCGGAAGAGCTTATTTTCAATATAATTTCATGTTGTAACAAAGGAATAAACTGTTCCCAATATGTATCCAACCGGACTAAATGCAAGCGATTTTTAAGAAGCTCTTCCGATAGAATTTCTTCTGCGTTAAAACGGACATACTCCAGTGTTTTTTTATATTTTGCAGCCTCAGAAGGCGTGGAGTTAAAGAAAATCAATACCAATCCCACCACCAATGCAATACCCAATGCAATCATCAATCCGGTTTCCATACCTGTATAAAATTAGCTTGCAAAGATAGTATTTTTGTAAAATGCAATAGATTGAATACATAAATTTCCATTATTATACATTTGTAATGATGTTTGCTACAATATAAATGGTTTATTCGTTGCTTTTACCTCCATTATTCTCAATTTTCTATTTTTTTATTTTTCATTCAAATAAATCTATAATCTTTACGTTTAAAAATCTATTCTATATATAATGGCAGCATTTTGCAAGAACAAGTCTCTCAAAAAGAGAGGTCTCTTTTACAAAAAAATATAAAATTTCTTTCTGTTGCGCTTGGCACAATCTTTGCTATGCTGTACAGGCAAACTCAGAAAACCAAATTGGTTTTTTGAGTTTTCAAGAAGATAAAAAACATGCAACAACACAAAGAATTAATACAAAAATGTTTACAGATTTTTCTCTCTGAGGGAGTGAAAGTTCCTATGGATGATATTGCCCGCGAGTTGAGAATGTCCAAACGCACTTTGTATGAGATTTTTGAAAACAAAACAAACTTACTCATTAAATCCATTGAATTGCTTTTTGAAATAGAACATGAAAAAATAGATTATCATCTTTCAAAAAGCAATAACATCATCGAAGAAATATTTCCCATGCTTAATTTTGATATATATAATAGAATGAAAGAGTTCAGGGATTTTTTCGAAGATGTAAAAAAACAATATCCTGAAGTTTTTGACAATATAGCAGCTGCTCATTTGGACAATTATAAGCTCCGCATAGGCAAAATTGTTGAAAAAGGCAAAAAACAAGGCTTTTTTCGTGAAGAAGTGAACACGGAAATTGTGCAAATCTTCTTATACAATTCACAAACATCAGGGAAACAGAGTAAAGAACTTTTTGAGAAATATTCTATCGGAGATATTTTCCAAAATACATTGTTTACTTACGTTAGGGGCTTGTGTACCAATAAGGGAATTCGATTAATAGAAGACATCATGCATCGCGATTATCCTTATTGTACCAATGAAAAAAGGTAAAACAGAAAAAGGAATAAAAAACAAAAAAGTATTTATGTTGAACAGAAAGTTTTTGATTGCACTTTGTTGTGTAATTTTGGTTGGTGGAAATTCGTTCGGACAAGACAACGCATTACATTTATCTATTAAGGATGCGGAAAATTATGCATTGGAACACAACCGGAGTATGAAAACGGCTTCTTTGAATATCAAGAAAGCTGAAGCTACCCGTTGGCAAGCTATATCATCCATGTTACCGCAAGTTACAGGTACACTTGATTATTCTAATTACTTAGGCTTTAATATGGAATTAATGGGTGCTTCTATTGCAATGGACCCGACAAGTAATTTCACATTACAAGCAGCAATTGCTGTTAGTGGGCAGCAAGTTGTATCTACCACGTTGGGAAATATTGCAAGGGAAATGGCTCAAACAAATTATGAAAAAACCGAACAAACCGTAAAATCGCAGGTAAAGACTATCTATTTTTCCATTCTGACAATGGAAACTACTGTGGATTTATTAGGGCAGAATATGGAAAACATGATCAAGATGGAAGAATTTGCACAACAGTCGGTAAATGTAGGTGTGAGTGAACAAACTGATGTAGACCAGATTTCCGTACAAGTTTCATCCATGCGTAATACGATTAATTCGGCAAAGCGTTCTGTGGAAATATTATACAATTCATTGAGATTGATGCTCGGAACAGCGGTCAATGCAGAAATTACATTAACGGAAAATGTTGATAATCTATTTAGTATAGATAATATTGGGAAATTGTTAAATGAAGAACTTTCCTTATCAAACAACTTGGATTATCAACTGACAGAGCAAAATGTGGAATTAGCAAAGAAACAACTTCGCATCAACGAATGGGCTTATGGACCTACATTGAGTGCCTATTATCAATATAAAGCAAAAATTCAAAAAACAGATTTCGACATGAATCCTCCGCAAATGATAGGATTAAGTTTGAATATTCCCATATTTTCTTCCGGGAGTAAATTGGCAAAAGTCAATGAATCGAAATGTGATTATAAATCGGCAATGTACAATTTGGAAACAGTAAGCGATCAATTAAAGGTACAAGACCGTCAATTGCGTTATAACTTGCGAACAAATATGGAAAACTACGAAACACAACGAAAAAACATAGATGTATCACAGCGGGTATTCAACAATATCAGTAATAAATACGAACAGGGTTATGCTTCCAGCATGGACTTAACCAATGCCAGCACGAATTTGATTTCGGCACAAAATAATTACATACAGGCGATGCTGGAACTACTCAACGCACAGATAGAATTAGAAATACTTTTAAATAAATAAGAAATTTTAATAATTAATTTACAATGAACAGATTCATTAAATTTACGGGATTAGCAGTGGCAGCTTTTACTTTGGCAAGCTGCGGGGGAGGAAAATCAAAAGATGTTGCACCCATAAAAAACGAAGTGGAGCAAGTAGAGGTATTGACATTGCACAAGGAAAAAGTTGCACATACGCTCACATTGTCTACTACATTACAAGGGTACGAGACTATGAATATAGCACCTTCATTGACCGGAAAGATTGAATATATACACGTAGATGTAGGTTCCCGTATTCAAAAAGGACAATTATTAGTGACAATGGATCAAAACCAGCTTAATACCACAAAATTGGCATTTGCCAATCTGAAAGTAGAAATGGAGCGGATGGAGGCACTGCATAAAACAGGGAGTATTTCTCAACAGGCGTACGACCAAATGAAACTTCAATACGAACAAACGGAAGAATCTTTGGCATTTTTGCAGAAAAACACATTTGTAAAGGCTGATTTTTCAGGAGTTATTTCTGCTAAGAATTATGAAAACGGCGAATTATACAGCGGTGCTCCCATACTTGTCCTTACACAAATCAACACACTTAAAGCCTACGTAAATATACCTGAAACCTATTATCCGACAATTAAAGAAGGACAAAATGTTAAATTGGTATCGGATATCTATCCCGATCAGGAATATATCGCCATTATTGAAACGGTATACCCTACTATTGACGCATCTACACATACTTTTCAGGTAAAACTGAAAATATCCAATCCTAAAGAAATTCTTCGCCCCGGAATGTTTGGACGTGTAACTGTAGAAATAGGAGAAGTAGAAACCTTATTAGTACCTTATCAGGCTGTTTTGAAATTGCAAGGTTCTAACGAGCGTTATATATTTGTCAATGATAATGGAGAAGCAAAACGTGTGGTAGTTACCTTGGGTCAACGTTTTGATGACAGGATGGAAATTATCTCCAATGAAATAAAAGAAGGGGATGAAATTGTTACTGCAGGACAATCCCGCTTGATCTCAGGTGTGAAGCTAAAAGTGGTAAAAGATTCATCCTTAGTTACCGAATAATTAATATTTAGTTTGATATGAGTATATATAAGACCGCGGTTGATAAACCAATTAGTACAATATTAATATTTGTAGCAGTAATTGTGCTGGGAGTTTTTTCCATGACAAGATTGCCTATTGATTTATTTCCTGAAATTGATCCTCCTTATATTTCTGTATTAACTACCTATCCGGGAGCTAATGGTTCGGAAATAGAAACTAATGTTACCAAGCTAATCGAAAATACGCTCAACTCTACCGACGGATTAAAGGAGATCACTTCTACTTCCAAGGATAATATCTCTGTTGTCATGTTGGAATTTCAATGGGGAATGAATCTGGACGATGTTGTCGGAGATATTCGATCGTATCTGGATATGATTTATGATGAATTGCCGGAGGGCTGTAGTCGTCCTGTCGTATTTAAGTTTAATTCCAGTTCCATGCCGATTATGCAGTATGCTATTACTGCATCGGAAAGTTATCCCGGATTAGAGAGAATATTGGAAGATAATGTTGTCAATGTCTTAAATCGTGTGGACGGAATAGGAAATCTGTCCTTGTCGGGAGCACCGGAACGTTATGTCTATATTGATTTGGATCAAAACAAAATAGATGCTTGTAATCTGACAGTAGAGGCTGTCGGACAGGCGATCAGTGCCAACAATCTCAATTTAGCTTCCGGTACGATAAAAATGGGAAAGGAATCTTACCAGTTGCGTGTAGAAGGCGAATTTGTAGAAAGTAGTGAAATTAATGATATTGTTGTTACTACTACTGCCGATGGCAAACAAATTTTCATCAAAGATATTGGAATAGTCAGGGATACCATCAAAGATTTTTCCTTGGAAGAAAAAATAAACGGAAAAGATGGTGTCCGATTAATTGTCATGAAACAATCCGGTGGAAATACCGTACAGGTTGCCAGCGATGTGCGTAAACAGATGGAATCCATCAAAAAGACATTGCCACCCGACATTGAAATAGAAATGATTTATGATTCTTCAGAATCCATCGTTGATTCTATTATGGGATTGGGGGAAACGATTTTGTATGCGTTATTGTTTGTAGTGTTGGTTGTACTTTTCTTTTTGGGAAAATGGCGTGCCACTTTTATTATTGCTTTAACGATTCCTATTTCGTTGATAGTCTCATTTATTTACCTGTTCCTCTCCGGTAGCTCATTGAATATTATTTCTCTGGCTTCATTGACAGTAGCTATCGGGATGGTTGTGGATGATGCTATTGTGGTCTTGGAAAATATTGATAAACATATTGAGCGGGGGGCTTCACCTCGGGAAGCAGCTATTTATGCCACCAATGAAGTTTGGGTTGCTGTTATTGCGACTACATTGGTAATTGTGGCGGTATTTGTTCCATTGACAATGCTTCCGGGAATTGCAGGTATTATGTTTAAGGAATTGGGATGGATTGTGACCATTACCGTTGTAACATCTACTGTCGTTGCTATCTCATTAACACCTATGCTTTCTTCACGCTTATTAAAAGCAATGAATCCTAATCTCTTGACAGAAAAAGTAAGGAACAGGGCTAAAAAAGAACGCAAATTCACCTATCAGAATACAGTTGTTCGCATGCTGGACAAGCTGGATGCATGGTATGCAAAAGTATTGCGTGTATGTCTGCGACATAAGCTAATTACATTGTTGACCACTCTCGGAATTTTTATCGTTTCATTGATTCCCGTAATTACAGGGATGATAGGAACGAACTTTATGCCACAATCGGATGACGGTCGGGTAAATATTACCATCGAACTGGAAAGCGGTACCCGCGTAGAGGAAACTGTCAAAACGGCACGAAGAGTAGAAGAAACCATTATGCGTTTGGTTCCTGAAACTATTATCATTGCTTCTTCTGCCGGTTCTAACGATGATGCCGGAATATCCTCCCTGTTCTCAACAACGGCTAATAATAAAATCAGTATGACGGTTCGTACCACTAATAAAAGTGAACGTGACCGCTCGATTTTTGAGATTTCAGAAATTATCCGTAATGAATTGGAGCAAATGCCCGAAATTATAACCTACATGGTTACCAATCAAGGAGGAGGAGGGGCAGGTACCAATAATGTAAGTGTGGAAATCTTTGGTTATGATTTTGACAAGACCAATACGTTGGCAGAAGATTTCTCCAAGCGCTTTGCCGAATTAAAAGGAGCACGCGATATTAATATTAGCCGTGATAAAGACAGGTCTGAATTGCAGATTATTTTCGATAAAGAAAAGATTGCACGACTGGGATTGAATCAGGCTACTGTTTCTACATACGTACGTAACCGTATAAACGGAATGGCAGCAGGTTATCTGCGTGAAGACGGAAATGAATATGACATCATTGTCCGTTTGGCGGAAGATTACCGCAACAGCATTGCCGCTTTAGAGGAGATAACATTGATGACACCGATGGGAAAAATGATTAAGCTCAAAGAAGTAGCAAGCGTACAGGAATATTGGGGACCTCCGGCTATTGAGCGTAAGCGAAGAGAACGTGTTGTAACCGTATCTGTTACTCCGGTAAATATTTCATTAGGAGAGCTGGCAGCGGAAATTCAAAAGGAAATTGATAATACGGAAATTCCGCAGGGCATTTTGGTAAATGTCGGTGGAGATTATGAAGAACAGCAGGAAATGTTTGCTGATATGGGACTCTTGTTGATGCTCATTGTAATGCTGGTTTACATTGTAATGGCTTCGCAATTCGAGTCCTTCTCCAAGCCGTTTATTATCATGATGTCGCTTCCTTTTGCGATAACAGGAGTTATTATTTCCCTGCTGATAACCAATACGGCATTGGATATGATTGGAGCCTTGGGAGTCATCCTGCTGGTAGGTATTGTCGTCAAGAATGGTATTGTGCTGGTGGATTATATTAACTTAATGCGTGACCGTGGATATCCCTTGAATGAAGCCATTGCTCTTTCGGGACAATCCCGTCTTCGTCCGGTATTGATGACGGCTGCCACTACCATATTGGGTATGCTGCCGATGGCATTAAGTTCCAGTCAGGGTTCGGAAATGTGGGTGCCCATGGGAATTGTGGTTATCGGCGGATTGCTGACTTCAACCATTGTCACCTTAATTGTTGTTCCTGTATTCTACGGAATAATGTCCCGCAGCGGCGAACGCGACAAGGCAGGAAAAGTTCACCGGAAGTTTTATTTTATGGATTTGCCGGAGATACCGCAGGATGAGTTAAATATAATTAAACCAATTGACAATAAGAATTAAAATAAAGTGTGTTAAAAGTTGAATGATTTAGCGGAAACAAATGCCGACATTCAACTTTCAACACTAAACGTTAAACCTTTTAGAGAATGAAAGCAGTATTCATAGCATTTAGTCAGACAAATACAGAGCGTGTAGAATATATGCTCCACAGGCTCGAACTCCGCGGCTTTACCTATTGGGAAAATGTTCAGGGAGTAGGAACACTTAAAGGAGAACCTCATCGGGGAACCCATACATGGCCGGAAATGAACTCTGCCATGATGGTAATGGTAGATGATGAAAAAGTTACTCCTCTATTGCAAGCCGTAAAGAAGCTAAGTATCCGTAATGACGGCGTAGGCATTCGTGCCTTTGTTTGGACAGTAGAACAAAGTGTGTAATAATATTACTTAACGTGGGTTCGAGGGGGGCAATGGTACAATGGTGCAATGTTAAAGTGGTGTTTGTTCAGAGCATCATCTTGGCGAGGTACGCACTTCGTCCTGGCGAGGCACGAAGCCATCCGAAATTGCATGCGGTGCAATGGTGAAGCGGTAAAATGGTAAAGTCGTGTTTGTTCAGAGCGTCATCTTGGCGAGGAACGCACTTCGTCATGGCGAGGCACGAAGCCATCCAGAATCGGAAGACATGTTGTTGAATGTTACCAATGCTGTTTGTTAGTGTCATTGCTTTTGTGTTTGCCCCTAAATCCCCTAAAGGGGACTTTTGGTTTAGTACTTTTGGTTAGTATTTAGTTCTTCTTCTTTTGTTATTATTTATTATATTTCATGTTAGTACGCTCTGTAAGTTCCCTTTAGGGGATTTAGGGGCGGTTCTCCTCATCGCAAGGACGCTATAAACCGGCATATTTACCATTACTCCTTTCTAACTTCCTCCAACTTCATTTAACTTCCGCAACTTCTCCGAATCAAACACTGTATATTTAATATTTTTTTATTGTATTTGCAAAATCATTTAAACGATGATGATGTGCTTATACCTGCATTATTGTTCCAAGTCCGCGGATTTTGAGAGCAAAAAACCGGTAGCCGATATGGCAGAAAGTTGTTTTAAGAATAAAAAAGTACTTTCCTAATGTCGAGAAAGCAGTTTTGAGGATAAAAAAGTATTTTCTCAATATTGAGAAAGCAGTTTTAAGAGCAAAAAGATACTTTCTCAATGTCGAGAAAGCAGTTTCGAGAGCAAAAAGATACTTTCTCAAT
>QMCD01001931.1_pt1 | contig 21187 bp, 19 predicted proteins | sample 1821841 | NCBI WGS metagenome assembly QMCD01 (sample SAMN01991225, study PRJNA193472) | Termite gut metagenome, whole genome shotgun sequencing project. | isolation source: worker | host: Macrotermes natalensis
TTATCCTATCCGCACGGCTATTTCCGAAATTGAAGGCGCTGCAGCCATTTCCGTTGCTTCGGAATTGTTGAGCAACGCACACGGCGGAAAAGGAATATTGATGGGAGGAGTTCCGGGAGTTTCCCCGACAGAAATAATCATTATCGGTGCAGGAGCCGCCGGGACTATTGCCGCACGCGCAGCATTGGCATTGGGCGCTTCCGTTAAGGTTTTCGATAATGATGTTAACAAGCTTCGCAATATTCAAAGCGCTTTGGGCAGGACACTGTTTACTTCCGTTTTTCAACCTAACGTATTGTTGAACACTTTCCGTACCGCCGATGTGGTAATTGGTGCCATGAGATACATTAACGCCGACTCTTCTGTCCGCTACATTATCTCGGAGGATATCATTAAAACGATGAAAAAAGGTGCATTGATTATCGACCTCCGGATTAATCAGGGAGGATGTTTTGAAACTTCCTGTTTCCTACCCAAAGATCATCCTGATATTTTCGAAAAATACGGCGTATTACATTATTGTGTGCCGAATTTAAGTTCGCGGGTAGCTCGTACTACTTCCATGGCATTGAGCAATATCTTTACTCCTTTTATCATGCAAATGGGAGAACCCGGAGGATTTGCAGGTATGACTAAATCCGATTATGGCTTTCGTTCGGGCTTTTACATGTATGGCGGTAGATTGGTAAATCTTTACGTTTCCCGGCATTTTAATTTACCTTCAAACGATATTGGATTGTTCTTATCGGCATATTGATTTTTATTGTTTACTTATGAATAAAAGCAACATATTATTATTTCTGTCTTGTTTCTTTCTTTGTATTTCTTGCGCTCCAAAAAAATCGGACAAGAAAATCATCACCGTAACCATTGAGCCTCAACGCTATTTCACGGAGCAATTGGTTGGTTCGCTGAGGTCGAACGCTGTTTCGCTTTTTGAAATTTCTACAATGGTGTCATCCAGTATGAGTCCAGAAACATACGATCCGACACCTGTACAAATGGCAAGATTAGCTGATAGCGAAGCTTATTTCCGTATTGGTCGCATTGGATTTGAGTTGATTTGGATGGATAAAATTAAAAGTAATAATCCCGATCTAAAAATATTTGATAACAGTGAAGGGATTCAGTTTATTTCTTCAGAAGAAGACGGGAATGACGATTGTTCGCATGAAGATCATAATCATTCGGGATTAGACCCGCATATTTGGAGTTCTCCCAAACAAGCTGTTATCTTGGCAGAAAACATCTGTGGTGCTTTAATTGCTTTAGATCCGGAAAATACAGAAATATACCGTGAGAATTTAGCCAAGTTACATTCAAAAATTATGGCAACCGATAGCATCGTTACTGCATTACTCAACCGGTCGGAAAATAAATCTTTTATCATTTATCATCCGGCACTGACTTATCTTGCCCGTGATTATGGCCTCACCCAATATTGTATAGAAATTGAAGGAAAAGAGCCTTCCCCCGACCAACTAAAACAACTGATTGAGCTTTCCCGTGAAAAAAATATCAAGACCATTTTTATTCAACAGGAATTCGACAAAAAGAATGCAGAGATTATTGCTAAGGAAACGAATTGCCGGTTAGTAGTTATCGATCCGCTTTCCTACAATTGGAATGAAGAAATGATTAAAATTGCAGAAGCTTTATCACATGAGTAATCATTTAATTGAAATAGAAAACCTGAATGCCGGATACGATGATAAACTCGTATTAAAAGACGTTTCTCTAACTATTCAAAAAGGAGATTTCTTGGGTATTATAGGACCTAACGGCGGAGGAAAAACTACCCTGCTAAAACTGATTTTAGGTTTATTAAAACCCAAATCGGGAGAAATCAGATATTGTCCCGGCCTCAAAGATAAAATCGGCTATATGCCGCAAACAAACTATATTGACAAACAATTTCCGATTCTTGTGAAAGAAACCATTGCATCGGGATTGGTTTCAGAAAAAAATCTTTCAAAGCAGGAAGTGAAAACCAAAGTTGAAGAAACCATCGCTCAAATAGGATTGTCAGCAATTAAAAATAAGCCTATCGGCGAAATTTCCGGAGGTCAGTTACAACGGACATTGCTTGCCCGTGCGATTATTAATGAACCTGAATTATTGATTTTAGACGAGCCGAATGCTTATGTCGATAAGCGTTTTGAAATGCGTTTTTACGAAATTTTGCAAGAAATCAATAAGAAAACTTCGATCATACTTGTTTCGCACGATATCGGGACTGTCGTTTCTACCGTTAAAAACATAGCCTGCGTGAATGAAACCGTGCATTATCACGCAGGCACAAATGTTGATTATCATTGGTTAGAAAAGCATTTTGCCTGCCCGTTCGATTTAATCGGTCATGGCAATATTCCTCACCGGATATTGAAAAATCATTAGTTTTATTTAATGACTTTATCCTGTTCGATTATTTTAAAATATGTTTTGAAACATAAATGTAAAATTTGTCTTTTAAACCGATTATAACTACCTTGCGCACTTTGAATTTTTACCATTTTAATATCAAATATCAATGAAAGTTTATCAAACAGACGAAATCAGGAACGTCGCTATTGTCGGTAGTTCCGGCTCAGGGAAAACCACGCTCGCAGAAGCAATGCTTTTCGAGGGTGGAGTTATAAAACGTAGAGGAAATATAGACGCAAAAAATACGGTTAGCGACTATTTCCCGGTGGAAAAAGTGGAAAAAGAGTATGGTTACTCTGTATTTTCGACTATTTTCAGTGTAGAATGGTTGGGACGCAAACTTAATTTTATCGACTGTCCGGGTTCCGACGACTTTGTTGGAGCGGCAGTTTCTGCAATGAATGTTACCGATACAGCCCTTATGGTTCTCAACGGACAGTATGGTGTTGAAGTTGGCACCATCAATATGTTCCGCTATGCTGAACAGTTTAACAAGCCGGTAATGTTTGTCGTTAACCAGCTCGACAATGATAAATGCGATTACGATAGTATTATCGCTTCATTAAAAGAAACTTTTGGCTCGAAAGTAGTGCCTATCCAGTATCCGATATCTACCGGAGCATCTTTCAATGCAGTTGTCGATGTATTGAAAATGAAAATGTATAAATGGAAACCCGAAGGAGGAGTTCCCGAAATACTTGATATTCCAGCAGAAGAACAAGCTAAAGCCGCAGAATGGCAACAAGCCTTAATTGAAGCTGCTGCGGAAAACGATGAAACTTTGATGGAAAAATTCTTCGAAGAAGGAAGCCTTTCCGAAGAAGAAATGCGCGAAGGTATTCGTCAAGGATTGCTTACCAGAGGCATGTTCCCCGTATCGTGTGTATGTGCAGAAAAAGACATGTGTGTGCGTCGTACAATGGAATTCCTTGGAAATGTTGTCCCTTGCGCTTGCAAAATGGAACCTTACAAAAACACCGAAGGAAAAGAAGTTAAGCTGGATTCAAGTGCTCCAACAAGCATATTTATATTCAAAACAACTGTAGAACCCCATATTGGCCGTGTTTCTTATTTCAAAGTAATGTCGGGTACGCTGAAATCCGGTGATGATTTATTGAATGAAGACAGAGGGTCAAAAGAACGTATCTCACAATTATTCGTAGTTGCCGGTCAAAACCGTATGGAAGTCGAAGAACTGAAAGCCGGTGATATAGGCGCAACGGTTAAACTGAAAGATGTAAATACAGGTCATACGTTGAACGGAAAAGGTGCAGATAATAAGTTTGATTTCATTAAATATCCGAATCCGAAATATCGCAGGGCTATTAAAGCCGTTAATGAATCGGATGCTGAAAAATTGAGCGAAATCCTTTCCCGCATGCGTGCCGAAGATCCGACATGGCTCGTAGAGCAATCGAAAGAATTGAAACAAATGATTGTTTCGGGACAAGGAGAGTTCCACCTCAAAACATTGAAATGGAGAATTGAAAACAACGATAAATTACCTATCGAATACTTTGAACCAAAGATTCCTTATCGGGAAACTATCACTAAGGCTGCCCGTGCCGATTATCGCCACAAAAAACAATCAGGTGGTGCCGGACAGTTCGGAGAAGTTCACTTAATTGTTGAGCCTTATCAAGAAGGAATGCCGATGCCCGAAGTATATAAATTCAACGGACAGGAGTTTAAAATACAAGCGCGTGATGTACAAGAGTTCCCGCTGGATTGGGGCGGAAAACTTGTATTCGTGAACAGTATCGTGGGCGGTTCAATCGATGCTCGTTTCTTGCCTGCTATCTTGAAAGGTATTATGGGACGTTTAGAGCAAGGTCCATTGACAGGCTCTTATGCTCGCGACGTGCGTGTAATCGTTTACGACGGTAAGATGCACCCGGTAGATTCAAACGAAATTTCGTTTATGTTAGCCGGACGTAATGCGTTCAGTGAAGCATTCCGTAATGCAGGACCGAAAGTATTGGAGCCGATTTACGATGTGGAAGTATCTCTTCCTGCCGATTATATGGGAGATGTGATGGGCGACTTGCAAGGACGCCGCGCCATGATTATGGGTATGTCGTCTGAAAAAGGTTACGAAAAGCTGATGGCCAAGGTTCCTTTGAAAGAAATGGGCAACTACTCAACTTCTTTGAGTTCTCTTACCGGAGGTCGCGCCTCTTTCAATATGAAATTTGCTGCTTACGAACTCGTTCCGACAGATGTTCAAGACAAACTCTTGAAGGAATACGAAGCTCAAAAAGAAGCAGAAAAAGATTGATTTTAGAATCCTCAGTACAAGGAAAAAGGTGCACGGTAAAATATTCTGCGCACCTTTTTATTTTGCTAAATATCTGAAAATCAAATGGTTTATATAAATACTCGAAAGAAACAGATGTAACGTATTTGAAAACATTAGTTTCAAAAACGGGAAAAATTACTCAAAAGTTATTTGTTTTTTCGATATGGTCTATGTACATTTGCAATGTTATTTTAAAACTTAATTTTCATTAATTTAATTTTTTTAGTCATGAAAAAAACTGTACTTATTTTAGCAGCTCTTGTTATGAGCTTTGGTGCTTTTGCACAAACTGTTTTAGACCCTTCGTCAGAAGTTCCTGGTGTAGAAGTTGCTTCCGGATATTATGGTAACGATTGGGGTGGTTTCAATGTTTTCTTAGGTAGTGACCAATCCGTTTGGCCATTTTCTACTGGGAAAGGTGACGGAGTGGTAGCTTTCACTCCCGAACCAGATGCAACTTATTACATGGAGTTGAAAATTATATCCACGGGTGCAACAGGTTTACGTCTACGTTGGAGTCTTGCAGATGGATATAGTAACGGTGGTGGAGCATCGGGTCACCCTCAAGCTGATGCAGATGCAGTTAACAGTACCAATTTTACGATCAGCCAAACAGCTGATTTCATTCCTGCTTATTATAATAGTGGCGATATTGTGCCAGAAAAATTTATAACTATTAACTCTGAATGGTTCATGGACGGTGGCGCAGCAGTTGGTGGATTAATTGGTAATATGGCTGGACGTGGCGCAGCAGGTTCTGGCGCATGGATTGTCATTGGGCTTATCATCACAGACGAAGCAGGTAATCAACTTGTGAACTACTGGAACTTTGATGCAGCTGAAGAATGGGATGATGTAATAAACGCTACAAGCGACAAACAAATTAGTGCTATCGAAGATTTTATTCCTGTTAACTTCTTTGACATCTTAGGTAGAAAAATTGCTGAACCGGAAACAGGTATTTTCATTGGAGTTGATGCTAACGGTAATGCAAAGAAATTAATGAAATAATTTTTTTCGATTAATTTTATTATAAAATAGTCCCGAATTTCGTTCGGGACTATTTTTTTTGTCTTGAAAATTCCCTCAATTTGAATACCTTTGTAGTGTATTTATATTTTTATTCAAACAATGGCGTTAATTAGATCAGTCAGGGGATTTACTCCTCAAATAGGGAAAAATGCTTTTTTAGCAGAAAATGCTACAATTATCGGTGATGTAATTATTGGCGATGATTGCAGTATTTGGTATAATACGGTATTAAGAGGCGATGTCAACTCTATCCGCATCGGCAATCGCGTAAATATCCAAGACGGGAGTGTTGTACACACATTATACGAAAAATCAGTCGCAATTATTGGTGATGATGTTTCTATCGGTCACAATGTAACCATACATGGAGCTACAATCGGGAATGGAGCATTGATTGGGATTGGCTCTGTGGTGTTGGATCATGCCGTAATCGGTGAGGGCGCTATTATTGCTGCCGGCTCCGTTGTTTTGAGCGGAACGCAAGTAGAAGCAGGTTCCATTTACGCCGGAATACCTGCCAAGTTTGTAAAAAAAGTCGACCCCGAACAATTGAAGGAAATCAATCAAAAAATTGCAAAAAACTATCTGATGTATTCGGATTGGTATAAATAGAATTGAAAATTGAAAGTGGAAAATTGAAAATGTTTGAGTATGATTCATTTTCAATTTTCCACTTTCAATTTTCAATTCTATTTAATTATGCTTCAATCAGCTTGTATTTAGGAACCAATGTTTTCATTACGAGCCAGCCGATAAGATAGGCGACAGCACAGAAACAGAACATGATAAAATATCCGGCAGGTTTACCTTCAAATCCTAAAAATTGCATAGGCATTCTTACATATTCCGCACCCTTTTCGAGAAGTACTTTTGTCATTTCTACTGTTTTCCCGTCTACAATTGTACTCCCTGATGCATAAGTAAACAGTTTACCGGCAGAGAATTGAAGAAAGAAAGAACCCAATCCACCTGCCATACCGCCAATGCCGATAACCGTTCCTACGGCTCCTTTTGGGAACATATCACCGATAGTATTAAAGAGATTTGCACTCCATGACTGATGTGCTGCACCGGCTAAGGCAATAAGGATTATCGGAAGCCATGCAGCATTTTGTCCCAATGAAGGCTCAAAATAATATGCCAAAGGTTGAACAAAAAGTGCTAAAAGCGGAACAAAAGCAAATATAAGCATTGCTTTCATACGTGCGGCATAAGGATTTTGTCCCGAACGGTTGATAAATATAGTCGGTAATTTTCCACCATAAATCGAAAGAAAAGTAACTATGGCATAAAGCGTGAAAATCAACACTTGTCCGAGACCCTGTGTCGTTTTGATTTCAAACTGAGCATTGAGATAAAGAGGAACCCAAAACAAGAAGAACCACCATACACCATCAGTCATAAATTTTCCAAAAGCAAACGACCATGTTTGTTTATATTTGAAACATTGTCCCCACGAAAGTTTTTTCTCTTCTTCCTGTGCTGCCTTTAGTACTTTTTCTTCTGCTTTATCTTGCTCTATATAATCGAGTTCAGCTTTGTTTACACGTTTGCTTTTAGATGGTTCATCGTAGTAAAAAACCCAAAATCCCATCCAAATAAATCCCAACGCTCCGATGATAATAAATGCCATTTCCCAACCAAATGCTTTTGCCAAAGGCGGAATGGCAAACGGTGCAGCCAATGCGCCTACCGATGCTCCGGCATTCCAAATGGAAGTAGCAAAAGCGCGGTCTTTCTTCGGAAAATATTCGGTAGTCGTTTTAATGGCAGCAGGAAAGTTACCCGATTCTCCCAAAGCCAATACACATCGAGATACGATAAAAGCCCACAAACCGACGGTAGAAATAATCACTACCACATCGCCGGTGGCTTTAGTAAGTTCGGCTGCGCTACTCATTCCTACCCACCATTCTGTAACAATTCCACAAAGAGCGTGCATACATGCGCCTGCCGACCATACGCCGATTGCCCAAAGGAAGCCTTTTTTAGTACCCAGCCAATCCACTAAGCGGCCTGCAAATAGATAGCATACAGCATAAAACAGCGAAAATATAGCTGTAATTGAACCGTATATATTATCATTAAAATGAAATTCAGGTTTAATAAACTCATCCCAAGTGAGTGTAAGTACCTGACGGTCGAGATAATTGATGGTAATGGTTGCGAAAAGCAAAACAACCATTGTCCATCTGAAGTTAGTCATCTTTTGATTTGATTTGTTCATGATATTAAATATTTAAAGATTATTTGCGAACTCGATTGATAATGCTAAATGCGTCTTTACACATTTGCGTGATTTTTCCCCATTCTTTGGCGGCAATAACGTCGGCAGGGAAAAGATTGGAACCCATGCCCACACAAGTTACTCCTGCATCGAACCAAGATTTCAGGTTGGCTTCTTCGGGTTTAACACCTCCTGTTACCATCAACATAGACCAGGGCATCGGGGCTTTCAAATTCTTTACGAAGTTGGCACCCAAGACGTCGCCGGGAAATACTTTGCAAATGTCGCAACCCATTTCTTGTGCAAACCCTACTTCCGATACGGAACCGCATCCGGGTGAGTAAGGAATCAAACGGCGGTTAGCTACTTTGGCGACATCAGGATTGAATAATGGCCCAACAATGAAATTAGCGCCCAACTGAATATAAAGTGCAGCCGTTGGTGCATCAACAACAGAACCTATACCCATAATCATTTCCGGGCATTCTTTTGCTACCCATTTATTCAATTCGCCAAATACTTCGTGTGCGAATTCTCCTCTGTTTGTAAACTCAAAAGCTCTTACACCACCTTCGTAGCAGGCTTTCACTACATTCTTTGCAATTTCTACATCTTTGTTGTAGAAAACAGGTACCATACCGGTACTTGCCATTGCACTCAAAACTTGTATTTTATTAAATCTTGCCATAATTTATTTTTCACTTATTTAGGTTGTTTGCCAATATATGCTAAAATTCCACCGTCAACATACAATATATGCCCATTTATGAAATCGGAAGCTTCGGAAGCCAAGAATACTGCCGGCCCCTGCAAATCATCGGTTGTTCCCCAACGGCCTGCCGGAGTTTTAGAAATAATAAACTCATTGAAAGGATGTCCCCGTTCGCGCAAGGGTGCAGTTTGCGGAGTGGCGATATAACCCGGTCCGATGCCGTTTACCTGAATATTATATTCCGCCCATTCGCAAGCCAAGTTTTTAGTGAGCATTTTTAAGCCCCCTTTGGCAGCGGCGTAAGCAGAAACCGTTTCACGCCCTAATTCGCTCATCATCGAACAGATATTGATAATTTTTCCGCCACCCTTTTCAATCATTCCCGGAGCTACGGCTTTAGAAACGATGAACGGACCGACTAAATCTATATCAATAACCTGACGGAAATCCTTAGCAGTCATATCAATAGCAGGAATACGTTTGATAATTCCGGCGTTGTTTACTAAAATATCAATAACGCCTACTTCTTCCGTAATTTGGTCGATAACGTCATATACTTGTTCTTCGTTCGTAACATCATAACCATACGCTTTAATTCCGGTTTCTTTGTAAGATTGAATGCCTTTTTGCACTAAATCGTCATTGATTTCATTAAACACAATTGTAGCACCTGCACCATGAAGCGCCTTGGCGATAGCCATTCCGATACCGTAAGAAGCGCCGGTTACGAGAGCGATTTTGCGTTTTAATGAAAATTGTTCAAGCATAGTTTTTTATTTTAACAATTCTTCTATTTGACCGAGATGTAGCTTGAAATGCCTTATACTATGTTATTAACTTCCTAGATGATAAGAGCATACAATAACTATCGCGAAACTCGTCCTGAACCGTCGCCGCCCATCAGGCTTTCGACTTCGGAAACAGTAACGAGGTTGAAATCTCCGTAAATAGTATGTTTCAAGCAGGAAGCTGCAACAGCAAACTCCAATGCTTTTTGATCATCGGCAGGGTAGGAGATTAATCCGTAAATCAAACCACCCATAAAAGAGTCGCCGCCGCCTACGCGGTCAACGATATGGGTAATATCGTAACGTTTAGATTGATATAATTTTCCATCTGCGTACAGGCAACCGCCCCATGTGTTGTGGTTGGCATTAATTGAACCACGCAAGGTGATGATCACTTTCTTTGCACGCGGGAATTTCTTCATCATCTGTGTACAAACCGATTCAAATTCGGCGGCATCGACTTCTCCGCCTGTGTGGGCAACATCGAAACCTTCGGGCTTGATGCCGAAAACTTTTTCAGCGTCTTCTTCGTTTCCAAGGATAATATCGCAGCCTTCTACCAAGTCAGGCATTACTTCAGATGCCGATTTGCCGTATTTCCATAGATTTTTGCGGTAGTTTAGATCGGTAGAAACGGTTACGCCCATTTCGTTGGCAATTTTGATAGCTTCCAAGCAGGCATCGGCAGCTCCTTGAGAAAGGGCGGGAGTGATGCCCGTCCAATGAAACCATTGTGCATCTTTGAAGATCTCCCTCCAGTTTACCATGCCGGGCTTGATGTCGGCGATAGACGAATCGGCGCGGTCGTAAACTACCTTTGAAGCACGTGCAACAGCTCCGGTTTCAAGGAAATAAATACCTACGCGGTTGCCTCCACGGACAATATTATTAACACCTACATTATATTTGCGCAGATCGGAAATACACCATTCTGCAATATCGTTTTTCGGCAAACGGGTTATAAAGTCAGTAGGAATACCATAGTTAGATAAAGATACGGCAACATTTGCTTCGCCTCCTCCGAATGTGGCATTCAAATTGTTTGATTGAATAAATCTTTGATAGCCGGGAGTTGCCAGACGAAGCATTATCTCCCCAAAAGTTACAACTTTTTTCATTTAGAAATTAAAGAATTTTTTAGCGTTATAATAAGATACATTTTCTACTAATTGGCCTAAGAATGGCAATTCAGATGCCGGCAATAAACCTTGTTCCACATCATTCCCAATCAGGTTACAAAGAATACGACGGAAATATTCGTGGCGGGGATAAGAGATAAAACTGCGTGAATCGGTCAACATACCTACAAAACGGCTCAACAAACCAAGAACCGAAAGCGAATTCATTTGCGCTTCCATTCCTGTTTTTTGGTCTAAGAACCACCAACCCGAACCAAATTGAATTTTTCCGGCGACAGAACCGTCTTGGAAGTTTCCAATCATCGTTGCGATCAACTCGTTGTCGCGAGGATTGAGGTTGTAAAGAATCGTTTTTGCCAATTTGTTTTCAGTATCCAAACGATTCAGGAATTTTGACATGTTTTTGGCTAACGTAAAATCACCAATAGAATCGAAACCGGTGTCCGGTCCTATTTGTTTGAATAAGCGGGTGTTATTGTTTCGGATAACACCAAAATGAAACTGTTGTACCCATCCTTTTTCCCAATCCATAACGGCAAATTCGACCATCATGGCTGATTTGAATTTCAATATTTCTTCGTGCGACAGATTTTTTCCGCCGTACACTTTCGTGAATATCGCTTCGATTTCCGCACCGGTATAATCTTCCGCATAAAATTCTTCGATTCCATGGTCAGACAATTTACAACCGACGGAAGCAAAGAAATCGTGGCGTACCCGAAGCGCTTGCAACAAGTCTGCAAATTGGGAGATAGAAACACCCGAAGCTTCTGATAATTGCTCAACATAAGCACGAAAATCTGACGGAACTTCTACCGCCATGGCTTTGTCAGGGCGCCAAGTGGGAAGGACTTTGATGCCAAATCCTTCGTTTTTCAGGGCGATATGATATTCGAGAGAATCTACCGGATCGTCGGTTGTACAAATGGCTTCGACATTATAGTGCTTCATCAATCCTCTTGCCGAAAATTCAGGTGTACGCAATTGGGCGGTACATTCGTCATAAATTTCTTTAGCCGTTTCGGGTTTCAATATTTTGTTTACGCCGAAAGCGGTTTTTAATTCCAAGTGCGTCCAGTGATACAATGGGTTTCTCATGGTGTAAGGAATTGTTTCCGCCCATTTTTCGAATTTTTCCCAATCGGAAGTATCTTTTCCGGTAATGTATCGTTCGTCGATGCCATTGGTACGCATTGCACGCCATTTATAGTGGTCGCCTTCCAACCAAATTTGACCAAGGTTATCAAACTTGCGGTCTTTGGCGATAAATTCCGGATTCAAATGACAATGGTAATCAATAATAGGTAGTTTTTTCGCATGTTCGTGAAAAAGAAATTGCGCTGTTTCCGTTTGTAAAACGAAATTGTCGTCCATAAATGCCTTCATAAAATTATCTTTTTTTGCTGTAAATCAAACCAAGTTGCAAATATAGTGTTTATTCAAAAATAATCTTACCTTTGTACAGACATTTTGGGGTGCTCCTTACTATTTTGGGGCTGAGATTATACCCTTTGAACCTGATACGGATAATACCGGTGTAGGAAAAAAGAAATGAAAAAAGCAAAAAAATATCCGACAGCATTAACAATAGCGGGCTCCGATAGTGGCGGATGTGCCGGCATACAGGCAGACTTGAAAACATTCTCGTCGATTGGTGTTTTTGGAACGTCTGTTATTACGGCTATTACAGCACAAAATACTACCGAAGTAAGAGCTGTTGAAGTTCTTTCCCCTGAAATAATCAAGAAACAAATAGAGGCAGTTTTAGACGACATTACTGTTGATGCCGTTAAAACAGGGATGCTTCCTTCTATAGAGATCATAAAAACGGTAGCTTTTGCGATTGATAAATATAATCTTTCGACTGTTATTGTTGACCCGGTTATGGTCGCTACAAGCGGTGCCCGCTTGACATCATCTTCGATCGTGTCGGCTTTCGCCCGATACCTTTACCCTCGTATCTCACTTATTACGCCCAATATACCGGAGGTAGAAGCTTTGTCGGGCATCGAAATTCATTCCGATAGCGATATGCGTAAAGCGGCAGAGATATTGCTGGAGCAAGGTTGTCCGGCGGTATTGATAAAAGGAGGACATTCGCAGTCGTCCGATTCGGTCGATACGCTATTCAGAGCGAATAAAGAGCCGGTATCATTTTCTTCTCCACGTATTGATTCCCATAATTTACATGGCACAGGATGCACCCTTTCATCGGCAATCGCAGCCTATATGGCGCTCGATAATGATATTGAAAATGCCATAAGGCTATCCAAAAATTACATATCATCGGCAATCAATCACGGGAAAGATATTATAACGGGAAAAGGTTCCGGTCCGGTGAATCACTTTTTCAACCCGCAAAAATTAAATACGAAACAAATATGACAATAAAACTAAACGGCCAAACGCACGAAATATCTGAAGGAACCTCATTAGCAGTCCTTCTCGAAAATCTCGGCATAAATCCGAAAGGAATTGCGATAGCAATTAATTACGAAGTTATCCCCAAAAACAAATGGGGAGAAACTATTTTAACCGATAATTTAGAATTAATATTAATTCAAGCCGTACAAGGTGGATAAAATTCCGCTGTAGGGACGTATGGTATACGCCTAAAAATAAAAACATGAAAAAATGAAATTAATAATCATCAGCACAGAAAAATTTTTCGAGCAAGAAACAGAAACCGTCTGTTCTCTTTTTGAATCCGGATTGCTCTGCTTTCATTTGCGAAAACCGCAAAGCGAAAAAGAAGAGCTGCAGGATTTCCTCAAAAAAATCCCGCAAAAATTTCACAATCGCATTGTGTTGCACGAACATTTTTCTTTGCTTGATGAATTCAATTTAAAAGGCATTCATTTGAATCGGCGAAATCCGATTCCTTACGAAAAATCAGGAATAAGCATAAGCAAATCTTGCCACACAATAAAAGAAATACAAGCGGAAATCTCTGCTTTTGATTATGTTTTTTTGAGTCCGGTTTTCGATAGTATTTCCAAAAACGGGTACAAAAAAGCTTTTTCAGATGTAGAATTAATAAAAGCAAAACGAGAAAATATCATCAACGAAAAAGTAATCGCCTTAGGCGGAATCACGCCTGCAACTATCGCTAAAGTAAAATCTTATGGCTTTGGCGGCATCGCGATTTTAGGCGGCATTTGGGGCGATTTTGAAATAACAGGCGATAGAAATACGCTGTTGCAACGATTGGAGATTTATAAAAAGAACGTAGCCAAAGAATTAAACAATACCTTTTAAAATGATTTTATGAATGAATAAAAAAATCCAACTTCCTGAACAAACGCTGTTCAATGATCTTTCGCAACTCATTGAACAAAGCAAGCAATTTGTTATCGTTCAAGCAAACAGCGTAATGACTATGCTGTTTTGGAATGTCGGCAAACGAATCAATGAAGATATTCTGCAAAACAAACGTGCAGATTATGGCAAACGAATTGTTGCGACAGTGTCGCAACAATTGACAGAAAAATATGGTAAAAACTTTGAACCTCGCAATTTGCGGCGCATGATGCAATTTGCCGAACAATTTCCTAACTTAGAGATTGTGTCGCCACTGGCGACACAATTGTCATGGACTCATTTTGTGGAGCTTATGCCTATTAAAGACGAAAAGGCTCGGTTATTCTATGCTAAAGAAGCCGTAGAAAGACATTGGGGGAAACGAGAACTTCGTCAATCGATCGAACGCAAAGAATTTGAACGTACAGAAATTGCCAATATACGATTAACAGAACAATCTCCGATTCCATTCAATGTATTTAAAGACCCTTGTTTTCTTGACTTTCTAAATCTGCCAAAAGGTTTCCTTGAAGATGATTTGGGAAATGCAATCCTCAATGAATTAGAGCGATTTATCCTCGAAATGGGAAAGGGATTTGCTTTTGTAGAGCGGCAAAAACGAATGATTATTGATGGAGAAGACCATCATTTGGATTTACTCTTTTATCACAGAACGCTGAAGCGTTTAGTTGCAATTGATCTTAAACTTAATAAGTTTAAAGCAAAATATAAAGGTCAAATGGAACTTTACTTAAAATGGCTTAATCGAAACGAACGGCAAGAGGGCGAAAATGAACCGATAGGGCTATTGCTGTGCGCAGAAGGAAATCGCGAACAAATCGAATTGTTGGAAATGCACAAAGACGGAATAATGGTCGCAGAATATTGGGCGGAACTACCTTCAAAAAAACTATTGGAACAGAAGATCCGAGAGATAGTTGTAGAAACTCGTGAGCTTTTTGAAAGGAACAAACAGTTAAAAGCATAAATAAAATGCACGGATTACTATTTATAACCCACGAAACTGAAAAATATTCGTATCTCGATTCGGTAAAAATCGCCTTAGCGGGCGGAGTTCGCCACATTCAATTGCGAATGAAAGATGCTCCCGTTTCTGAAGTTGAAAAAACAGCTTTGCAAGCGAAAAAATTATGCCTCGAATATGGAGCAAAACTCTATGTCGATGATCATGTTGAAGTTTGTAAAAATGCCGGATTGACAGGCGTACATTTGGGAAAACAAGATATGCCTCCAAGCGAAGCGCGTAAAATTCTCGGCGACAATTTCATCATTGGCGGAACGGCAAACACTTTCGAAGATATTTGCCGGTTGAAAAACGAAGGAGTTGATTATATCGGTTTAGGTCCTTTTCGATTTACGGCAACGAAAAAAAATCTCAGTCCGGTGCTCGGCTTGGAAGGCTACACCGAAATTTTGCAGCAATGCAGAGAGAACAGAATTTTACTTCCCGTTTTTGCCATCGGTGGAATCACAAAAGAAGATATTCCGGCATTAATGCAAACAGGTATTTCCGGAATCGCATTATCATCAACAATATTAAGTGCCGAAAATCCAATAGCAGAAACAATAAATATAAATAAACTAACAAAATTCCACTTGCCCGATAGGGCAATATGTGAAACAACGTTCGACATTAGTCAATAACCGTATGCAAGCGCAGCGTAGCTTACGGATAAAGCAAATAAATATATATGAAAAATTTAGTAATTGCAGGAAAAGAATTTTCATCTCGCCTATTCCTCGGAACAGGAAAATTCAGTTCGAATGAGATGATGAAAAACGCCATTGAAGCCTCTGAAAGCCAAATGGTAACAGTTGCCATGAAACGCTTGGATTTAGGTAACAAAGAAGACGATATGTTGCAGCATATCACGAATCCAAATATTCAATTGCTGCCCAATACATCCGGAGTAAGGAATGCGAAAGAGGCGGTTTTTGCCGCACAAATGGCACAGGAAGCATTTGAGACCAATTGGCTGAAATTGGAAATACATCCCGACCCGAAATATCTCTTGCCCGACCCGATCGAAACGCTAAAAGCTACGGAAGAATTGGCAAAACTCGGTTTCGTGGTACTTCCTTATATCCAAGCCGATCCGGTTTTGTGTAAATTGCTGGAGAATGCCGGCGCTGCAACCGTTATGCCCTTGGGAGCACCTATCGGCTCAAATAAAGGTTTGCAAACAAAAGATTTCCTCGAAATCATCATCGAACAAAGCAAAGTGCCGGTGGTGGTAGATGCCGGAATCGGCGCCCCATCTCATGCTGCTGAGGCTATGGAAATGGGAGCCGATGCAGTATTGGTAAATACGGCTATTGCTGTAGCCGGAGATCCTGTTGCCATGGCAAAAGCTTTTCAATTAGCGGTAGTAAGCGGACGAATGGCTTTTGAAGCGCAGTTGGCAACACAACTTAATGTAGCGGAAGCAAGCAGCCCTTTAACTTCTTTTTTAATGTAAATAAAACAAATATGATAAAATCAATCACTTATCCTTCTTCAAAAAAAATATATGTGAAGGGGAAAATTCACAACATTGATGTCGCCATGCGTGAAGTAACGCTTTTAGATACGATAAAAATAGAGAATGGCGAAAAGAAAATAGAGAAGAACGCCCCGATTGTTATTTACGACACAAGCGGCGATTATTCTGATGAAGATATAACGGTAGATATCACAAAAGGATTGCGCCGGTTGCGTGAAAGCTGGACAGAGCAGCGGAACGATACGGAAAAACTCACGGCTTTTTCGTCCGATTTTTGTAACGAGAGATTGGCAAATAAAGAGTTGGATGCTATTCGTTTTCCGATAACTAATTTACCTCGAAAAGCGAAAAAAGACACCTCCATTTCGCAGATGTATTATGCTCAACAAGGTATTATCACGCCTGAAATGGAATATGTTGCCATTCGTGAAAATTTAAACAACGAAGAATTGGGGATTCCAACGCATATTACGCCCGAATTTGTACGTCAGGAGATTGCTGCCGGTCGTGCTGTTCTTCCTGCAAATCCGAATCATCCGGAAGCCGAGCCGATGATTATCGGAACGAACTTCCTGGTTAAGATCAATACGAATATCGGCAATTCAGCCCTTTCGTCTGGTATAGGCGAGGAAGTAGAAAAAGCCGTATGGAGTTGTAAATGGGGTGGCGATACGTTAATGGATTTATCCACGGGAGAAAATATCCACGAAACAAGAGAATGGATTATCCGCAACTGCCCTGTTCCGGTAGGAACTGTTCCGTTGTATCAGGCATTAGAGAAAGTCGACGGAAAAATTGCCGAACTTACATGGGAAATTTATCGCGATACATTGATTGAACAATGCGAACAAGGTGTCGATTATTTTACCATTCATGCCGGATTACTGAAGGCGCACGTGCCTTTGACTAAAAAGCGAATGACGGGAATTGTATCTCGCGGCGGTTCGATAATCGCCAATTGGATGACACAACACAACAAGGAAAATTTCTTTTATACGCACTTTGAAGATATTTGCCGGATATTGAGTGAATATGATGTAGCAGTATCTTTAGGAGACGGTCTTCGTCCCGGCTCGATTCATGATGCCAATGATGCTGCCCAATTTGCCGAGCTATCCGTGTTGGGAGAACTGACCAAGATAGCATGGAAACACCATGTGCAAGTATTGATAGAAGGACCGGGACATGTTCCGATGAATAAAATCAAAGCGAATATGGATGAACAAATACAGCATTGTCATGGTGCGCCGTTTTACACTTTAGGGCCTTTGACTACCGATATTGCTCCGGGTTACGACCATATTACTTCGGCTATTGGCGGTGCACAAATTGCGTGGTACGGTACGGCGATGATTTGTTATGTAACACCGAAAGAACATTTGGGATTGCCTGATAAAGAAGATGTCCGGGCAGGGGTCGTTGCCTACAAAATAGCTGCTCATGCAGCCGATTTAGCCAAAGGACACCCCGGCGTACAGGTAAGAGATAACGCTTTGAGCAAAGCCCGCTTTGATTTCCGATGGAAAGATCAATTCAATCTTTCATTGGATCCCGAAAAGGCACTCGAATATTACAAAATCGGCCGCTTAGGAAACGAAAGCGATCATTGTACCATGTGTGGACCTCACTTTTGTGCCATGAAGTTAACAAAAGAGATGCACGATTGCATTAAATAAATAGATAAAATGAATTTTGTAGAAGAAATTAATAGCTACGATTGGGATACCATAAAGTCCCGCATTTATTCCAAAACAGCCAAAGATGTCGAAATCGCTTTAGGCAAACAACGGCGGACTGTCGATGATTTTATGGCGCTGATTTCGCCGGCTGCCGAGCCGTACTTGGAGCAAATGGCTGTATTGAGTCGAAATTATACCCGGCAAAGATTCGGTAATACCATTCAGTTTTATGTGCCGCTTTATCTTACCAATTCTTGTATGAACCATTGCATTTATTGCGGATTCAATCACAACAATGATATTAAGCGCATTATACTGACCGATGAGCAAATCATGCGGGAAGTCGAAGCAATCAAGCAAATAGGCGACTTTCAACATATTTTATTGGTAACCGGAGAAAATCCTCGCGATGCAGGTGTTGATTATATCGAAAATGCCATTCGTTTGGTAAAACCCTATTTTTCTTCGATTTCTATCGAGGTGCAACCGTTGAAAGAAGACGAATACAGACGATTGACTGATGCCGGTTTAAATGCCGTATATTGCTATCAAGAAACTTACAACAAAGAACGATATAAAACCTATCACCCTAAAGGCATGAAATCTAAATTCGATTGGCGTTTAGACGGATTCGACCGTATGGGAAAGGCAGGAATTCATAAAATCGGTTTGGGTGTTTTGATTGGACTCGAAGATTGGCGTACAGATGCAGCGATGATGTCCCTGCATTTACAATATTTGCAAAAAACGTACTGGCAGACAAAGTATTCCATTTCTTTTCCCCGCATGCGTCCGCACGAAGGAGAGGATTTTCAACCGAATGTGATTATGTCGGATAAAGAGTTGGCGCAGATGATATTTGCATTCCGTATTTTCGATCATGATATAGAGATTGCCTTATCTACAAGAGAAGAGGCATCTTTCAGAGATAATATGACTACCTTGGGTATCACATCGTTGAGTGCAGGCTCTAAAACAGACCCCGGAGGCTACGCTGTTTATCGAAACGAGCTGGAACAATTTTCGGTAAACGACAGTCGCTGCCCGGCCGATGTTTTGCAAGCGGTAAAAAAACAAGGTTACGAAGTGATATGGAAAGATTGGGATTTGGTTTTACAATAACAAAATGGACAAAAACAGGTATAATAGGAATATATTGATCGAAGGCTTTGGCGAAGAAGGTCAGCGAAAATTGAAAAACTCGAAAGTATTGGTTGTCGGTGCCGGCGGATTAGGTTCGCCTGTCTTGTTTTATTTAGTAGCTGCCGGAGTGGGAACGTTAGGTATCATAGACTACGACGTGGTGGATGTTTCCAATCTGCAACGTCAAATATTGCATCGCTCGGATGAGATAGGAGTAGTGAAAGTAATATCTGCAGAAAAGAAACTGAAAGCCTTGAACCCTGATGTACAGATTATTACTTATAAAGCATATTTTACTGCGGATAATGCTGCCGAGTTGGTTCGACAGTATGACTTTATTGTCGATTGTTGCGATAATTACGAACCCAAATTTTTAATCAACGATATTTGCGTGGCTGAACAGAAACCCTATTCGCATGGCTCGGTCATTGCGCTTCGAGGTGAAGTAATGACTTGTTTGCCCGGCACTGCCGACTATCGCCGGGTGTTCGACAATCCACCGCCAAAAGAAGAGCAAATCACTTCTGCACAAGTTGGTATATTAGGAGCTATGGCCGGAATCGTCGGAAGTATTCAAGCAACAGAAACAATCAAATATTTAACCGGAATCGGTGACCTGATTACCGATCGGATTCTGATTATTGACGGTAAATCAATGACTTTTCATTCGTTTAAGGTTTGATCCGGAACGGATTCGATCTTGGTAGTCCGATGTGGAACGTCGGGTTATTGCAAAAAACAATCCCAACCACTTCATTTCGAATAGGTTGGGATTATTTTCTGCGGAAGCGGGGGGATTCGAACCCCCGGTACAGTTACCCGTACGTCAGTTTAGCAAACTGGTGGTTTCAGCCACTCACCCACACTTCCAAGACTCTTCTTGATCTTCGTTTTTTGAACGGCGGTGCAAATATAGAAGATTTTTTTAACTTTGCATAATATTACAAGCGAAAAAAGCAATCTAAAAATAAATTAGAGAATGAAAAGTAAAAAAAGGATTTGGATTATCGTCATTGTTTCTTTGATAGCAGTCGTTTTGGTTACGGGAGGCATTATTTATAAAAAATATATGTCGCCTTTTTTCAATATCGAACAGACCGTATATATCTATGTGAATGAAAGCAAAGATTACAATGATTTATTATCGCAATTACAATCTGTTGCCCGTATAAAAGATTTGAATACATTCGATCGTGTTGCTACGGCTATGAAATATCCAAACAATATGCGAACCGGACGTTATGCAGTAACTCCCGGTATGACTTTTAAACAGTTATTACAAAATCTTAGAAACGGCAGTCAAGCGCCTACCCGTATCACGTTTAATAATATCAGACTAAAAGAAGATTTAGCCCGGCGCATCAGCGAACAACTGATGTTTAGCGAAGGAGAACTATACCGGCAATTAAACGATTCTGTTGTTTGTGCTCAGTTCGGATTCGATACCAATACCATTCTTGCAATGTTTATTCCTAACACTTATGAGGTGTATTGGAATATTCCGGTCGAAAAGTTTATGAAAAAAATGAAATCGGAATATGATAGATTCTGGACTCCCGAACGTATTGCAAAAGCGCAGGTGATTCCGTTAACGCCCATACAGGTTTCTATTTTAGCCTCGATTGTTGAAGAAGAAACGGCTGCCGGTTCGGAGTATCCGGTTGTTGCCGGATTGTATATCAATCGGTTGAGACGGGGGATGTTGCTTCAAGCCGATCCGACAGTGAAATATGCAGTAGGAGATTTTTCTCTTAAAAGAATATTATATGTGCATTTGGGAAAAGATTCTCCGTATAATACTTATAAATATGCCGGATTACCTCCCGGACCGATTCGTATTCCTTTTATCAAGGGTATTGATGCCGTATTGAATTATGCACAGCACAATTATATTTACATGTGTGCCAAGGAAGATTTTTCGGGCAGACATAATTTTGCAA
>QMCD01001095.1_pt1 | contig 21184 bp, 16 predicted proteins | sample 1821841 | NCBI WGS metagenome assembly QMCD01 (sample SAMN01991225, study PRJNA193472) | Termite gut metagenome, whole genome shotgun sequencing project. | isolation source: worker | host: Macrotermes natalensis
AACGTTCCGAAGATCGTCGTGTTCCTCAACAAGTGCGACATGGTCGATGACGAAGAGATGTTGGACCTGGTCGAGCTCGAAGTTCGCGACCTCCTCTCGAAGTACAACTTCGACGGCGACAACGCTCCCATCATCCGCGGTTCGGCCCTCGGCGGTCTCAACGGCGAAGCCAGCTGGGAAGACAAGATCATGGAACTGATGGATTCGGTGGATACCTACATTCCCATTCCTCCGCGTGAAAACGAAAAACCGTTCCTCATGCCGGTAGAAGACGTGTTCTCGATCACCGGTCGCGGTACCGTCGTAACGGGCCGTATCGAAACCGGTATCATCAAGGTAGGCGACCCCGTCGAGATCATCGGTCTGGGCCAGAAACCCATCACATCGGTTTGTACCGGCGTCGAAATGTTCCGCAAGCTGCTCGACAGCGGCGAAGCAGGCGACAACGTAGGTCTTTTGATGCGCGGTCTCGACAAGAAGGACGTGAAACGCGGTATGGTCGTTGCCAAACCGGGTTCGATCACCCCGCACACCGAGTTCGAAGCCGAAGTCTATATCCTCAAGAAAGAGGAAGGCGGCCGTCACACTCCGTTCCACACCAAGTATCGTCCCCAGTTCTACCTGCGCACGCTCGACGTGACCGGTGAAGTGGATCTTCCGGAAGGCGTGGATATGGTGATGCCGGGTGACAACGTGACCATCAAGGTTACGCTCATCTACCCAGTCGCAATCAACGTCGGTCTCCGTTTCGCTATCCGCGAAGGTGGCCGCACGGTGGGTGCGGGTCAGATCACCAAGATCGTAAAATAAGGTTCAAGCCGAAAGCAGAGGGCGAGTAAACTCGCGCCTCTGCTTTCGCGCAACCCTTGTTGCGCGAAGCGAAATAAGGTGCCAAAACCGTGGGTGCAGGTTGGCGAAATTGAGCCTGTACCTTCTTTTAGGGACATAGTTTAAGGGTAGAATAGTGGTCTCCAAAACCATTGGTGGGAGTTCGAATCTCTCTGTCCCTGCCAAACGAAGAAAACAAAACACGCCTTTGTAAAAAGGCGGAGGTTTTTGGAATAACCGACAGCCGAACTTGTTCGAGATGGCGGTTGTTGCGAAAACCTCGATTTCGCGAAGCGATGTTTTGTTTTCGGAGTTTGCAAAGCATTCCCCCGGAGGAGCATCAGCGACTGAGTGAAGCGAAGGAGCTAATCTCCGAGCAGTGAGAAGCCTTGTTGCAAATCATTCCCCCGGAGGAGCATCAGCGACCGAGTGAAACGAGGAAGCTAATCTCTTCAAAACAAAAAGGGCGCAAAAAAGAAAAAGTTTTCAGCGATGAAAAGATTCATAAATTACGTTAAAGGGGCCTACGCCGAACTTCTCCACAAAGTGTCGTGGCCCTCTTTCAAAGAACTCCAGTCATCGACCATTCTCGTTATGGTTGCTTCCCTCGTTTTTGCCGTAGTGGTACTGGTGATGGACCTGGCGTTCGAAAACCTGATGAAAACCGTCTACCGACTTCTGTACTAAAACGCTGAAAAAATGAGCGAACAGGTCAGCAGAGAGTGGTATGTGGTGCGAGCCATAGGAGGCAAGGAGAAGAAGGTCAAAGAGTACATCGAGACCGAGATTCGCCACCGCCACCTGGAGGATCGCATCACGCAGGTACTTATCCCCACCGAGAAGATCGTTGCCATTCGCAACGGCAAGAAAGTCTCGAAGGATAAGGTATCGTACCCCGGTTATGTGTTGGTAGAGGCGGACTTCACAGGTGATATTCCGCATATCTTGAGAAACGTTCCCAATGTGCTCGGCTTCCTCGGAGACTCGCGCGAAGATGGACGTTCGATGAAGGCTACCCCTCTCAGGGCCGCCGAAGTCGCGCGTATCCTCGGCAGGGTCGACGAATTGAGCGCATCGGAGGATGAGACGATGGAGGTTCCTTTCCTTGTCGGCGAAACGGTCAAAGTCACAGATGGTCCATTCTCGAGCTTCTCGGGAACCATCGACGAAATTGACGATACAAGGAAAAAACTGAAGGTCTCGGTCAAGATATTCGGCCGCAAGACCCCGCTGGAGTTGAACTTCACGCAGGTCGAAAAAGAATAGTTGTAATATTAATCAAACAGGAAAATGGCAAAAGAAATATCTGGATACATTAAGTTACAGATAAAAGGTGGTGCTGCCAATCCTTCGCCTCCCGTAGGACCGGCTCTCGGTTCCAAGGGGGTGAACATAATGGACTTCTGCAAGCAGTTCAACGCTCGCACGCAGGAGTCGGCAGGAAAGATTCTGCCTGTGATCATAACGGTCTACAGCGACAAGTCTTTTGAATTCATCATCAAACAGCCGCCGGTGGCAGTCCAGCTCAAGGAAGCCGCGAAGATCCAGACAGGTTCTCCCGAACCCAACCGTAAAAGGGTGGGAACGGTGACCGCAGAACAGGTCAGGGCGATCGCGGAAGGCAAAATGAGCGACTTGAACTGTTTCACCGTCGAAGCCGCCATGAGCATGGTTGCAGGTACGGCCCGTTCGATGGGTATCCGCGTCACCGGCGATATTTCCTAAAGTGTAATCCCGAAAAAAGTTATGAGTAAACTGACCAAAAATCAGAAAGCGGCACAGGCGAAGGTGGAAGCCGGAAGGCTCTACAAATTGCCCGAAGCTGCCGCGCTCGTAAAGGAGATTACCTTTACGAAATTCGACGCATCGGTGGATATCGACGTCAAACTGGGTGTCGACCCTCGCAAGGCCAACCAGATGGTGAGGGGCGTTGTGACGCTTCCCCACGGGACCGGCAAGCAAGTCAGGGTGCTCGTGCTGTGTACTCCCGAAAAGGAGGACGAAGCACGTGCGGCCGGTGCAGACTATGTGGGTCTGGACGACTACGTCGAAAAGATCAAGGGCGGATGGACAGATGTGGACGTTATCATCTGTACCCCCAATGTGATGGCAAAAGTGGGTGCGCTGGGTCGTATCCTCGGCCCCCGCGGCCTTATGCCCAACCCCAAGACCGGTACCGTGACGATGGAAGTCGGCAAGGCGGTCTCCGAGGTGAAGGCGGGTAAGATCGATTTCAAGGTCGACAAGTTCGGTATCGTTCACACCTCGGTGGGAAAGGTCTCGATGGACCAGCAGCAGATCGTAGACAACGCGAGGGAGTTCATGGCAACCATCCTCAAACTCAAGCCTTCGGCATCGAAGGGTACTTATGTTCAGAGCATCTACCTCTCCTCGACCATGTCGCCAGGAGTTGCGGTGGACGCTAAATCGGTAGACTCGAAAAACAACTAAGCCGCTATGACAAGAGAAGAAAAAAACATCCTCATAGACAGCCTCGCCGAGAAACTGAACGAATACTCCGGATTCTACCTCGCCGACATCTCTACGCTCAACGCGACCAAAACGGCCGCCCTGCGCCGCAAATGTTTCGAGAAGGAGATCAATCTCGTCGTTATCAAGAACACCCTCTTCATCAAAGCGTTGGAGAAGGCAGGAAAGAGTGACGACGAACTTACGGGCGTTCTGTCGGGTTCGTCGGCCGTGATGTTCACCAACGTTAGCAAATCGCCCGCGCAACTTATCAAGGAGTTCCGCAAAACCTCCGACAGACCTATTCTCAAGGCGGCTTACGTCGAGGAGAATGTCTATGTAGGCGACGACCAGCTCGATGCGCTCCTGAATGTCAAGAGCCGTCTCGAACTTATCGCCGACGTGGTCGCACTGTTGCAGTCTCCGGCCAAGAACGTTATCTCCGCTCTGCAGGGTAGCGCCGGTCAGAAGATCGCAGGCATCGTGAAAACCCTTCAGGACAAGAATTAAAAATTAAAAATCAAAAATTAATACAAATTTTAACCATGGCAGATATCAAGAAGCTCGCCGAAGAGCTTGTAAATCTCACAGTTAAGGAAGTAAACGAATTGGCCGCGATCCTCAAGGACGAGTATGGCATCGAACCCGCAGCAGCAGCCGTTGCAGTAGCAGCCGCTCCCGTAGCCGCCGAAGCAGCCGCTCCCGCCGAAAAAACAACCTGGGACGTGATCCTCATCAACTCGGGTCAGGCTAAGTTGCAGGTAGTCAAGGTCGTTAAGGAAATGACCGGTCTGGGTCTGAAAGAGGCAAAAGACCTCGTGGACGCAGCTCCCAAGGCTATCAAAGAAGGCGTCTCGAAAGAGGAAGCCGAAAGCCTGAAAGGTTCTCTGGAAGAGGCCGGCGCAGAAGTCGAACTCAAGTAGTCGGCTCACCAACCACCGCGAAAAGGTGCGGGGTCTTATTGAAAAAGACCTCGCGCCTTATTCGCGTCTTTACAGGAATTTTATTCATGTGAAAGTCGAATGCGTCTCGGCAAAGCCGGATTTATTTGTTTTGCCCCCGGTTTTCACAATCTTTGACAGGTTCAGTTTGAACACCACCCTGTCAGCAAATTCACACGATAGACAGGCTCATCCGGAGCAAGAGAGTCAGGGACACCAGTCGACGTGATGTCGATGCGACCGCCGGGAGCCGATTCAATTACGAATTACGAATTACGAATTACGAATTAGCTACGCAAAAATTTGTGATTCGCGATCGAAATAATTCGTAATTCCTAATTCGTAATTCGTAATTCATTAAAAGGATGTCCAAACAGCCAACAAACAAACAGCGCATCAGTTTTTCGTCGGTAGAGAGTACGATGGCGTATCCCGATTTTCTGGAGATACAGCTCAAGAGTTTCCACGACTTTTTCCAACTCGACACTACCGCCGAACACCGCAGGGACGAGGGGCTTTACAAGGTCTTCGCGGAGAACTTCCCCATCACCGACACGAGGAATAACTTCGTGCTCGAATTCATCGACTATTACATCGACCCGCCGAGGTACTCGATAGACGAGTGTCTGGAAAGGGGCCTCACGTACAGCGTCCCCTTGAAGGCGAAGCTGAAGTTATATTGCACCGACTCGGAGCACGAGGATTTCGACACCGTCGTGCAGGATGTCTATTTCGGAACGATCCCCTACATGACCCCGCGCGGAACTTTCGTCATCAACGGCGCCGAGCGTGTGATCGTGTCGCAGTTGCACCGTTCGCCCGGGGTGTTCTTCGGACAGAGCCTCCACTCGAACGGCACAAAGCTCTATTCGGCGAGGATTATCCCGTTCAAGGGTTCGTGGATAGAGTTCGCGACCGATATTTCGAGCGTGATGTACGCTTACATCGACCGCAAGAAGAAACTTCCTGTGACGACACTGCTACGCGCCATCGGTTTCGAGAGCGACAGCCAGATACTCGAAATTTTCGACCTCGCCGACGAAGTGAAGGTCAACAAGGCGAACCTTAAAAAGGCCGTGGGCCGCAAACTCGCCGCGAGGATACTCAAATCATGGACCGAGGACTTCGTGGACGAGGATACCGGCGAGGTGGTCAGCATCGAACGCAACGAGATCATCGTAGACCGTGAAACCGTTCTGGAAGATAGCCAGATAGACGACATTATCGACAGCGGAGCCAAAAGCATCCTGTTGCATAAGGAGGCCACGGGCGAAGACGCCAAGATCGACTATTCGATAGTCTACAACACGCTGCACAAAGACCCCTGCAACTCCGAAAAGGAGGCCGTGGTCTATATTTACAGGCAACTCCGCAACTCCGAGCCGCCCGACGAGGCGACGGCCAGGGACGTTATCGACAAACTGTTCTTCTCCGACAAACGCTATGACCTCGGACAGGTGGGCCGCTACCGCATCAACAAGAAGCTGGGCCTCGAAACCGATACGAGCGTGAGGATACTGACGCGCGAGGATATCATAGCCATCATAAAGTACCTGATACAACTCATCAACTCGAAAGCCGACGTCGACGATATCGACCACCTGTCGAACCGCCGCGTAAGAACGGTGGGCGAACAGCTTGCAAACCAGTTCTCGGTGGGCTTCGTGAGGATGGCTCGCACCATTCGCGAGAGGATGAACGTTCGCGACAACGAGGTGTTCACGCCGGTCGATCTTATCAACGCAAAGACCCTGTCGAGCGTCATCAACTCGTTCTTCGGGACGAACCAACTCTCGCAGTTCATGGACCAGACCAACCCCGTGGCCGAAATGACGCACAAAAGGCGTCTGTCGGCACTCGGGCCGGGTGGTCTTTCGCGCGAAAGAGCGGGCTTCGAGGTGCGCGACGTGCACTACACGCACTATGGCCGCCTCTGCCCCATCGAAACGCCGGAAGGTCCCAACATCGGTCTTATCTCGTCGCTGTGCGTTTTTGCCAAGATCTCGGACATGGGCTTTATCGAAACTCCTTACCGCAGGGTGAACGACGGTATCGTCGACCTGTCGCCCAAGGGTATAGAATATATGAGCGCCGAGGACGAGGAGTTCCTGACCATAGCGCAGGCTTCGTCGCCCATCAACGAAAAGGGCGAATTCCTGATCCCCGACCGTATCAAGTCGCGTCTGGAAGCCGACTTCCCCACCGTCGCCTCCACCGAGGTCGACATGATGGACGTCGCCCCGAACCAGATAGCCTCTATCGCGGCGTCGCTCATTCCGTTCCTCGAGCACGACGACGCCAACCGTGCGCTGATGGGTTCGAACATGATGCGCCAGGCGGTGCCTCTGGTAACGTGTGAAGCGCCCATCGTCGGAACCGGCCTCGAAGCCGACATCATCTCCGACAGCCGCATTCAGTTCGTGGCGGAAGGGGACGGCGAGGTGGTTTACAGCGACGCGACCCGTATCGAGGTTCGCTACGACCGTTCTGAGGATGAAAAACTCATCAGCTTCAACGGCGAGATAACCACCTACGATCTGCCGCGCTACCGCAAGACCAACCAAAGTACCTCCATCACCCTCAAGCCCATAGTTCGTGCGGGAGAGAGGGTCGTAAAGGGTCAGATACTCACCGACGGCTATTCGACCGACAAGGGCGAGCTTGCCATCGGGCGCAACCTCAAAGTGGCGTTCATGCCGTGGAAAGGTTACAACTTCGAGGATGCCATCGTGGTTTCGGAACGCATTCAGCGCGAGGATATCTTCACCAGCGTACACGTCGACGAATACATAATGGAGGTGCGCGACACCAAACGCGGGGTCGAGGAACTCACCAGCGATATTCCCAACGTGAGCGAGGACGCCACCAAAGACCTCGACGAGAACGGTATCATCCGCATCGGCGCCAACGTGCAGCCGGGCGATATTCTGATAGGCAAGATCACCCCGAAAGGCGAAAGCGACCCCAGCCCTGAAGAAAAGTTGCTTCGTGCGATCTTCGGCGACAAGGCGGGCGACGTGAAGGACGCCTCGCTGAAGGCGCAGCCCTCGCTCTTCGGTACGGTGGTCGACACCAAACTCTTCTCGCGTGCGGGTAAAGAGAACAAAAAGAACAAAGGTTCCGAAAAGAACCAGTTGGAAGGTATCGCCGCCCAGGGCGAAGCGCGCAAAACAGAACTCAAAAAGGTTCTCGTGGGCAAATTGTGGACACTTCTCAGTGGTAAGACCACGACCGGCATCAAAGACTACTTCGGCGCACAACTCTACGCCAAGGGAACGAAGTTCACCCAAAAGATGCTCGAGGAGATCGACTATCAGAACCTCTCGACCGGCAAATGGGTGGGCGACGCACACGTCGACGCGCTCGTGGAGAAGGCGATCAACAACTTTGTCATCAAGTGGAAAGAGATCGACGCCTCCGTCAAGCGCGAGCAGTACAACCTCACCAACGGCGACGAACTTCCCACGGGTATCATCCAGCTTGCCAAGGTCTATATCGCCAAGAAACGCAAACTCAAGGTGGGCGACAAGATGGCGGGACGCCACGGTAACAAGGGTATCGTCGCCCGCGTCGTAAGGGACGAAGATATGCCGTTCCTCGAGGACGGAACCATCGTCGATATCGTTCTGAACCCGCTGGGCGTGCCTTCGCGTATGAACCTGGGGCAGATATACGAAACCGTTCTCGGCTGGGCCGGAAAAGAGCTGGGTGAGAAATTCGCAACTCCGATCTTCGACGGCGCGAGCCTCGACGACATCAGCGGTTATACCGACAAGGCGGGTGTTCCGCGCGCGGGCCTCACCTATCTGTACGACGGCGGCACGGGCGAAAGGTTCGACCAACCGGCGACGGTGGGCGTGATCTACATGCTGAAGCTCGGCCACATGATCGACGACAAGATGCACGCACGTTCCATAGGCCCGTACTCGCTTATCACCCAGCAGCCCCTCGGCGGTAAAGCCCAGTTCGGGGGCCAGAGGTTCGGTGAGATGGAGGTTTGGGCACTCGAGGCATTCGGCGCCAGCCACATTCTTCAGGAGATACTCACCATCAAATCGGACGACGTGATGGGCCGCGCGAAGGCTTACGAAGCCATCGTGAAGGGCGACAACCTGCCCAAGCCCGGCATTCCCGAGTCGCTGAACGTGCTCCTGCATGAACTTCGCGGCCTTGCATTAAGTGTAAAATTAGATTAAGGAGGAAAGAAAAATATGGCAATTCTGAATAGAAGCAACGGTCAGTTTAGCAAAATTTCCATCGGTCTGGCTTCCCCGGAAGAGATTCTGGAGAATTCGTCGGGCGAGGTGCTGAAACCCGAAACGATCAACTACCGCACCTATAAACCGGAGCGCGACGGATTGTTCTGCGAGAGGATATTCGGTCCCGTCAAGGACTTCGAGTGCCACTGCGGCAAATACAAACGCATTCGGTATAAAGGTATCGTTTGCGACCGTTGCGGCGTGGAGGTGACCGAGAAAAAGGTGAGGCGTGAACGCATGGGCCACATTTCGCTCATCGTGCCGGTGGTTCACATCTGGTATTTCCGCTCGCTCCCCTCGAAGATCGGTTACCTGCTGGGTATTCCCACCAAAAAGCTCGAAAGTATCGTTTATTATGAGCGCTATGTGGTGGTGAACGCGGGTGCGGCATCGGCTCTGGGTGTGAACAGACTCGACCTGTTGGCCGAGAAGGAGTATCTCGACATCGTGGCGCAACTTCCGAAGGGCAATCAGGCCCTCGAAGACGGCGATCCCGAAAAGTTCGTCGCCATGATGGGCGCCGAGGCGATCTACACTCTGTTGGAGAAGGTCGATCTCGACGCTATGTCGTACTCGCTGAGGCACAAGGCCAGCACCGAGACCTCGCAACAGCGCAAGACCGAGGCCCTGAAACAGCTCAACGTCATCGAGAGTTTCCGCGCCTCGAAGGAGGTGAACAAGCCCGAATGGATGGTGCTGAAGGTGATCCCCGTGATCCCGCCTGAGTTGCGCCCGCTGGTGCCCCTCGACGGGGGACGTTTCGCAACGTCAGACCTCAACGACCTCTACCGCAGGGTCATCATCCGCAACAACCGTCTGAAAAGGCTTATCGAGATCAAGGCTCCGGAAGTGATCCTTCGCAACGAGAAGCGTATGTTGCAGGAGGCGGTCGACTCGCTGTTCGACAACAGCCGCAAATCCAACGCCGTAAAGACCGAGAGCAACCGTCCGCTCAAATCGCTGAGTGACAGTCTAAAAGGTAAACAGGGACGCTTCCGTCAGAACCTTCTGGGTAAACGTGTCGACTACTCGGCCCGTTCGGTCATCGTTGTCGGCCCCGAGCTGAAGATGCACGAGATGGGTATTCCAAAGGATATGGCGGCCGAATTGTACAAACCGTTCATCATCCGCAAACTCATCGAGCGCGGCATCGTGAAGACGGTCAAGAGCGCAAAGAAGATAATCGACAGGAAGGATCCCGTCATCTGGGATATCCTCGAAAACGTCATCAAGGGCCACCCCGTTCTGTTGAACCGCGCCCCGACGCTTCACCGTCTCGGTATCCAGGCCTTCCAGCCCAAACTGATCGAGGGTAAGGCGATCCAGCTTCACCCGCTGTCGTGTACCGCGTTCAACGCCGACTTCGACGGCGACCAGATGGCGGTCCACCTGCCGCTCGGCAACGAGGCGATCCTCGAGGCGCAGATCCTGATGCTCGGTTCGCATAACATCCTCAACCCGGCCAACGGCGCGCCCATCACCGTCCCCTCGCAGGACATGGTGCTCGGGCTGTACTATATCACCAAACCGCGCCCGGGAGTTAAGGGCGAAGGCAAGGTGTTCTACGGCGCCGAGGAGGCGATCATCGCCTACAACGAAAAACGCGCCGACCTGCACGCCAAGGTCAAGGTACGCATGGAGCAGCCCGACGGCACTTCGACGCTCGTCGAAACGACCATCGGACGTATCCTGTTCAACCAGGTGGTTCCCGAAGAGGTGGGTTACATCAACGAACTTCTTACTAAGCGTTCGCTCAGGGATATCATCTCGGTCGTGCTGAAGAAAGCGGGCGCCGACAAAGCCGCCGCGTTCCTCGACGACATCAAGGAGATGGGTTACCAGATGGCATTCCGCGGCGGTCTGTCGTTCAACCTCAACGCGGTGCTTATCCCCAAGGAGAAGGAAGAACTCGTCGCCGAGGGATACGAGCGCGTGGACGAGGTGATGGAGAGCTACAACGCCGGTCTTATCACCAACAACGAGCGTTACAACCAGATAATCGACATCTGGACAAATATCAACACAAAGCTCACCAAGACGCTTTTGGATCACCTCATCAAGGATCAGGACGGCTTCAATCCCGTCTACATGATGCTCGACAGCGGGGCGCGCGGATCGAAGGAGCAGATACGCCAGCTCTCGGGTATGCGCGGTCTTATGGCTAAACCCCAAAAGAGCGGCGCCGAGGGAGGTCAGGTCATCGAAAACCCGATCCTTTCGAACTTCAAGGAGGGGCTGTCGGTACTCGAGTACTTCATCTCGACCCACGGTGCGCGTAAGGGTCTTGCGGATACCGCTTTGAAGACCGCCGACGCGGGTTATCTGACGAGGCGTCTTGTAGACGTGGCGCTCGACGTTATTATCAACGAGGAGGATTGCGGCACCCTGAGGGGGCTCACCGCAACGGCTATCAAGCGCAACGAGGATGTGGTTCAGACACTGTACGACCGTATTCTGGGCCGCACGGCAGTCGACGATGTGGTTCATCCCACCACGGGCAAACTGATAGTTGCCGCCGGGGAGGAGATCACCGAAGAGGTTGCCTCGGAGATCGAAAAATCGCCCATCGAAAAGGTCGATATCCGCTCGGTGCTCACCTGCGAGTCGCGCAAGGGAATGTGTGCCAAATGTTATGGCCGCAACCTCGCCACCGGACGCATGGTTCAGCAGGGCGAGGCGGTCGGCGTGATCGCGGCCCAGTCGATCGGCGAGCCGGGTACACAGCTTACACTCCGTACATTCCACGTGGGTGGTGTCGCGGGCGGTGTGGCCGTCGAAAGCAACATCATCTCGAAGTATAACGGTGTGCTCGAGATCGAGGAGTTGAGAACCATCAATGTAAAGAACGAAGAGGGTGTTCTCTCCAACATAGTGATAAGCCGTCAGGCCGAGCTCCATATTGTCGACCCGAATACCGGTATGACAGTGTACAGCCACTCCCTGCCGTATGGCGCCACTCTCCACATGAACGACGGAGACAAGGTGAAAAAAGGCGACCTCGTGTGCGAATGGGATCCCTACAACGCCGTTATCATCTCGGAATTCGACGGAAAGATCGCTTTCGACAGCATCATCGAGAACGTGACCTACCGCGAAGAGTTCGACGAACAGACGGGCCTTCGCGAAAAGGTCATCACCGACTCGAAGGACAAGACCAAGAATCCCGTCATCAAGATTCTCGACAAGGGCGGCGAGGAGATGCGCCAATACAACCTCCCGGTCGGTGCCCACATCGTCGTGAAGGAGAACGCGCGCATCAAGGCCGGAACGGTGCTTATCAAGATACCGAGGGCGGTAGGAAAGTCGGGCGACATCACCGGGGGTCTGCCCCGCGTCACCGAACTGTTCGAGGCTCGCAATCCGTCGAACCCTGCCATCGTTTCGGAGATCGACGGCGAAATCTCGTTCGGCAAGATCAAACGCGGTAACCGCGAGATCGTCATCACCTCGCGCGACGGCGACGTAAGACGCTATCTGGTGCCGCTGTCGAGGCAGATACTCGTGCAGGAGAACGACTATGTGAAGGCTGGTATGCCGCTTTCCGACGGCGCTATCACTCCGAGCGATATCCTCGCGATCCAGGGCCCGACGAAGGTTCAGGAGTACATCGTCAACGAGGTGCAGGAGGTTTACCGTATGCAGGGTGTGAAGATCAACGACAAGCACTTCGAGGTGATAGTCCGCCAGATGATGAACAAGGTGAGGATCGAGGATCCGGGCGACACGCGCTTCTTCGAGGAGCAGATAGTCGACAAGTGGGACTTCATCGAGGAGAACGACTCGCTGTTCGACAAGGTGGTGGTGACCGACGCCGGCGACTCCCCGGAGGTTCAGCCGGGCCAGATCATCACGGTGCGCAGACTCCGCGACGAGAATTCGATGCTCAAACGCAAAGACCTCCGTCAGGTCTCGACGCGCGACATAACCCCCGCAACTTCGACGCAGGTGTTGCAGGGTATCACGCGCGCGGCGCTTCAGACCTCGTCGTTCATGTCGGCCGCCTCGTTCCAAGAGACGACCAAGGTGTTGAACGAAGCCGCCATCCAAGGCAAGGTCGACCCGCTCGAAAATCTCAAGGAGAACGTTATTTGCGGCCACCTGATCCCCGCCGGAACGGGCCTCCGGAAGTACGAGAAGATGGTCGTTGGCTCCAAGGAGGAGTACGACGCCGTCGCCGCCGCGAGATAGTTATCTGCTGTCAATAGTGGAAAAGCCCCGTTATCGCGGGGCTTTTCTCGTTTCTCCCTATCTTCTTCAGAACCTCTCCTTTCTCTCGAATTTGCCGTCGGGAGTGTAGTATTTCCAGGTGCCGCGGGGGCGTCCGGCGGAGTATTTGCCGCGCAGGAGCAGGGCGCCGTCCTCGTAGAATTCGCGGTAACGGCCGTGCCGACGGCCTCCTTTCACCTCGCTTTCGGAGCGAAGTGAGCCGCTGCCGTAAAACTCGCGGAGCACATTCCCCTCGAACTGCTCGACGTGGAAACGCTTCAGTTCGCTCATCAGTTCGCGTTCGCTATCGGCCTCTTCGTTCATGGCGTCGTCGGCGGCATCGGCTTCGGTCGAATCCATTTCGGGGAGGGTATCTTCCACGGCCTCGGGCCTCTCCTCCCACGGCAGATAATCCACCGTCAGGTCGAGCGAAGTGTTGCGCGAGGCGACGATCTGAAGCGTCATCGAGGGGAACGACCAGACGATTTCGCGATTTTTCTGCATATCTCCCCACGTATCGGCGGTCATCATCGGCTGCAGAAGCGGCCAAAAACGGCGCGTGTCGAGCCATGCGAAAACAGTGGACGAACCCTCGGTGCGCGAAAAAGCGCGGCGGAAACCCTCGTCGCCCGTGAGCAGATTACCCTGCCGGTGATCCTCGACCATCGACAGCAACGACGACGAGCGGTTGCTGAACACCACATAATCGTCGACATAGGTGTAGTACGGGGTTTCGAAGCGCGAGAACAACCCGCCGAAAAAGAGACGGAAAAAGCCCTTCAACTCCACGTAGTTGATCTCGTATCCGTTGTAATCGACCGCTTCGACGCGGATCGGAGTGCGTCCGCGTACACGTTTTTCGATGAGCGCCATACTTTCGCGCGCCTTTTTTATATCGCCCGCACGGACGGCGAGTATGAATTCACCCTCGCGGCCCAAGAGTCCCGGCTCCAGTTCGGCAAAGGCGATCTCGCCCGACATCCAACCCAGAAAATCGTCCGTCAGCGAGATATCGAAATATTTTTCTATTTGAGCGCGTGTCTTTTGATAGCCGTCATAAGCCGCCGGATCGCCCGACGCGAGTACCCTTTCGAGTTCGGAGACAAAAGTCGCAGGATCGCCGAAACCCACATTCGCATAGAAAGCGGTGCGGGCGGGCATTATCGTATGAGCTTTCACCGGAGCCTTGCCCGAGGAGATCAGCGCGGCGGTGTAGGGATCGGGATCCTCGCCGAGAATGGAGACTCCGTCAACCTCGATCCGCTCCAGGCCTACCCCGAGCGCAAGTCCCGCAAAATCCATCGACGAGCAGAAAGCGTCGAACCATCGCCCCGGCGACGATATCCAGAGTGACAGGAGGCCCGGAAGGCGCTCATAATTTATCCACACGCGGCAAAGCCCTTTGCCCGCCACGGCCCGTTCGGCATCGATGAAAGCCGGATCGAGCCCTATGGCCGGATCCTCGCGCTCGTCGATAGCCGCCTGAAGCAAGGTTCCAGAATAAGAAACCGCCAGGTGGTTATCGATGAAGGCAACGTGGAGCACGTCGCGCGTGTCGGGATCGCGCATTTCGGTGATCTTAATACCCTTGTATTCGCGCTCCGTCACCGACATTCCGGCAAGTTCCCCGACCGTTTCGAGTTGGTTTTTGAGGGCGCGCATCTTCGATATCTTCTTCATATCGACCAGAGCAAGGAAATCCCAGTTCGTGGAGCGTGTCCTGTGAAGCGAGATCATAAGGTCGCGGCGGCCCACGATGCCCGACAGAAGACGGTTCTGGTTCAGGGTCTTTTCGAGCCCGGAGATGGTTTCCGCAATATCGGCCAACGATTCGGCGCGCCCGAGTGTTTTCCATGGTGCGCTCTCGGTGAAGCGTTTCCAGTCGGCTATCGGCTCCGAGGAGTGGAGTATGACGGCAGCGTCGCGTGGAACGAGGTATATCTGCTGGATACGCCCGTCGGGAGTGAGCCACACCCTGTAGGCCGACCAGGCGAGATATCCGCCCAGCAATGCGGCTAGCGAGAGAAGAACGATCTTCAGCACTCGGCGGGAGCGGCGGGGCTTGGGAATGGTTTCGGTATTTACCGCGGTATTCTGCGATATTTCGTCGGTGGTTTCCGGGGCTAATCGCACGGTTTCGGAGAGATTTTCTTCCATAAGTTCGGGGTGGGTGAATTTCGGCAAGGGCAAAAATAGTGATTTTTGGTTAGCTTCGCAGAACAAAAAATCATCTTTTATGAAAAGAGGTACATTGCTTTTCTGCCTGTTATCGGTTCCATGCACACACTGAGCGACTATCTCGGCACAACGATATGATCGTGTAAGATATCGGCCTTTAAGATCGAGAATGGGAAATTCCAAACAAGCTCTTTATCGATCATCACTCGCTCCGGCATCCTGCTTCAGCCAGACTGCCATTTCGCCCACGCCGCGATGGTTCCATGCGTAATAGGGGATCAGGGAGAGGGTATGCGACCGCACCTCGGTTCGGAGCATGGTGATGCCGTTCAAAAGAGCGGGCTTTTCGACGACCCTGAATTCGGGCTTGCCCGGCAGCACGATGTCGCGGACGCTGAAGTCGTTGTCGACAAATTCGGCACAATAGACTATCGGGCCGCGCTCGACGGCAATGCGCCCCCTGTCGGCCTCGACGTTCTCGTGAGCCGTAACGGTGCGGGGAGCCATCTCGAAATCGACCTCGACCACATCACCCTTCTTCCAGGCGCGCTCGATAGTGAAATAACCCCCTTCCAAAGTTCTTTCGACAGGGTGGCCATTTACTCTGACGCTGTAGGCAAGCTCGATGCCGTCGCTGTAGGTGTACAGATCGCTACCCGTTACCACCTCGCCGCGCACCCATCCGGGAATGCGGATCTTCAAAGCCATTTTTTGCCTGCCCTCCGTGATCTCGAGCCTCACATCGCCATTCCACGGATAGCCGGTGGTCTGGGTGATCTCCAAGTGCCTGCCGCCCACCTCGATCTGTGAAGTATTGCCCATGAAAAGGTTCACATAGAGATTCCTGCCGCTAACCGCATAGACATAGCCCGGCAACGAGGGTATAAAACGTGCTAAATTGGAGGGGCAGCAGGCGCACCCGAACCAGGGCTGGCGCTCGAGCGTTCCGTCGGAGTTGAAACGGTACTTGCCGTCGGCCTCCAGCGGATTGGGATAGAAAAAGGTACCGCCGTCGAGCGACACGCCCGAAATCAGGCCGTTGTAGAGCGTTCGTTCCAGCACGTCGTAATATTTTGCGTCGCCGTGCAACAGGAACAGGCGGTGGTTCCAATAGACATTGCCTATAGCGGCGCACGTCTCGCAATAGGCCGTCAGGTTGGGGAGATGATAGTTCGGGCCGAACGCCTCGCCTTCGTGAAGCGCTCCCACCCCGCCGGTAATGTAGAGTTTCTTCCGGGTAACGTTGTCCCATATCCGGCCTATGGCCTCGATATAGCCGACGTCGCCCGTCAGAGCGGCCACATCGGCCATGCCCGAATACATGTACATCGCCCTCACGGCGTGCCCGACGGCTTCGTCCTGCTCCAGAACCGGCAGGTGCGACTGATAATATGTATCCCTGCCGGAGGTTCTGCCCCGCTTATCCAGAAAGAATTTTGCCAGGTCGAGATAACGCTTCTCGCCCGTAGCCAGATAAAGTTTGGCCAAAGCCATCTCGGCGATCTGATGGCCCGGAACTTTTGCCTCCTTGCCGGGCGCATCGCCTATCTCCCTGTCCACGCAATCGGCATAGAGAATGGCGATGTCGAGAAAATTACGTTTCCCCGTCGCCCGGTAGTGAGCGATGGCGCCCTCTATCATGTGGCCGAGGTTATAAAATTCGTGGCTGAGCTGTTCCACAGTCTCCCAACGCCGGCTTCCCGACCATCGGTGCGGATTGTCGGGGTTCATCTGCCTTGCCGTGTAGAGATAACCGTCGGGTTCCTGTGCCGCGGCCACGATCACCAGTACACTGTCGATGTAACGCTCGAGGTCGGTATCGGGATGGGTTTGAAGAGAGTAGCTTGCACCCTCGATGGTCTTGTAGACGTCGGTATCGTCGAAGGAAAAGCCGCCGATCATGTAGTCCGGACTCCGATTTACCGCCCTCACGAAATTGTCGTAGCGCCCCGTCTCTTCACATTTGTCGAACGCGAGTGGGATGGTCACTTCGCGGCTTGCCCGGAGGCGTTCTCCCCAAAAGGGATCGGAAATGTTAACCGAAGTGAACTGGACGGGCGAGATCGGATATCCGCCGTCCCGGGACTGCCCCACAGCACCTGAGAGGGTCGCCAGCAGAAGGGATGTCGTAATTACGGCTGTTTTCATAAGGGTTGGCTATAAAGACATGGAACTGTTCCAACAAAGTTAAAGGTTTTTATCGAGACATACAAAAGGCGGTGCCGAATCTCGACACCGCCTTTTGTATTAAGATGTGGATCGGGATATACACCCGTCTCCTTTCCGGCTACTTACTTCTTCTTCCAGAATTCGGCGACCTGGTCGTTGGGAAGCACTTCTTCTTTGAATGCGTACGAACCGGTTTTGTCGCTCTTTACCATCTTAATGCACTTCGTAAAGTTCTTACCCGAACCTGCTGTTTTGAGTGTTGCAACTACTTTCTTTGCCATTGTGTCCTCCTAAAAAGAGTTTACTTGATTTCGCGGTGAACGGTCACCTTCTTCAAATACGGGTTGTACTTGCGGCGTTCGAGCCTTTCGGGTGTGTTCTTTTTGTTCTTGGTGGTGATGTAGCGGGACATTCCGGGGACGCCGCTTTCACGCTGTTCGGTACATTCCAGAATGACCTGAACCCTGACTTCTTTCTTTGCCATCTGACTTAATAGAGTTTACGGGGACTGGCGGCGGCTTTCAAAGCTCCGTCGAGACCAAGTTTGTTAATGTTTTTCATACCGGCAGCCGACACCTTAAGGGTGATCCAACGGCCCTCGCTTTCCGACCAAAAACGCTTGATCTTCAAATTGGGATTGAAGCGGCGCTTGGTCTTGGCGTTCGAGTGGGACACATTATTGCCCGTGAGCGCCTTCTTACCTGTGATTTCGCAAATTCTCATTACTATATGTAGATTTTGAGGGGCAAAGATAGTGCAAGCCGAACTATAATGCAAATTTATTTGCGATTATCTGAGACGCCGCCTGTTTTAGAGCTTGTTTGAATTCCTACGGTCGGGAATTCAAACAAGCTCTAAAACAATCGACGCGCAGTAAAATATACGACTTTTTAGTTGTTTTTTTCGAGCGCGGCGCGAATTGTCGACTCCCACACACCGAGCGAGCGCATGTTGGTATCGGCCTTGTAGGTGCCGTCGCGCTGAACCATGATGTAGAACGGGATGCCGTCGACGTTGAACTTGCGATAGAGTTCCCTCCACTGCGCATCGGTGAGGTAGTAGTGCTCACCCTTGATGTCGGGAATAGTGGTTTCCCAAGTCTGTTTGGGCGAGGTTTCGCCTGTTATGTAGACAAACACAACCCCCTCTTCCATAAGCTTGGCCTTGGTTTCCCGCTGGTCTCTCATCGCCATCATGCAGGGACCGCACCAGGTGGCCCACAGGTCGACCAACACGGGCGAACCTTTGTATTTGGCTATTATCTTTTCGAAGGTGTCGAGTTCGGCGGGGACTTCCCGCACATTGACCCCCTCGGCCGAGGCGGCGTCCCGTTTCAGTTTTTCCAAGTACTGCTCCCTCAGAGCGAGCGCATCGAGAATGAACGGGTCGGAGATGGCGTCGAACCTGTCGAATACGGATTGGATATACTGATCCCACGCAGCTTTTTTCTTTTCGGCATCGGGATCGGCCGGATCGATCGTGGGGGTCTGGCCACGCAGCTGCAATGCCTCCTTGACAGCAAGATAATCCGCGATCCTGGTTCCGTCGACACCCGAGGCTGCGCGCGCTTCGGGATTATGGATCATGAAATCATAAGCCCTGTAATACCACATTCCGTAGATCAGATACGGGTCGTCGAAATCTATACCCTCATAGGCCACGCGATAGTCGTCGGGAGTAAACTTCGGGGTCATTTTTTCTGAGACTTCCCTGCCCCACTCTATATTGTTGTCGCGGGCATACTGATATGCGATCTGGAATCCCAACTGGCTGATGTTTTCAATGTATCCAGATTTCAAATAATACTTCAACAGTTCTTTGGCGGTGGGCGACAGACCGATAGTTTCAATCTCGGCAAGCAGTTCGTCGCGTTTGGCTTTCATCATCGGAAACAGTTCCTCTTTGGGCACATCCACCATTCGGCGCAACATGGGTTCGTTAAAACTTATGCGATAGTCGCCGAAAGGGAGAGGAGTATTGGCATAGACCATGTCGAAGGCGGCATAACGTCCGTCCGACCAGGCCCACGTGGTGGCCGGGTCGTCGGGAGCAACCTTGTTCGACCACGCCGCAAGATCTATCCACACCGTGTTGTCGGCACCCGGTTCGAGCATTATGTCCATGAAGGTCATCATGCGCGAGAGTTGCAGGCGCGCGGGAGTGAGGCCAAAAACCGGAAGCTCGAACAGCCACTCGCCGGAAGCGACCTCGGTAGGCAGATAGGTATCCTTCGGATGGGGGATCATGCTGAATACCGTCAGATCGGGGCTGTACTCCATTTCGGGCCTGTAACCGATGACCTTCACCCTGAGCGAGCTCATGCCGTTCTTGAATTCAGGTTCGGGCAGGGTGGCGGTGGTGAAATCGGTGGCGCGCACCTCGGCAGGGATCTGTTTCGAGAGCATCTCGACACTCTTCCCGCCCCGCAGGTCGATACCCCATATCTTGAAATAGTTGGCGTAGTCGCCTTCGATCAGGTCGATAGTCTTCAGACTCGGGTCGATCGGCTCAAAGTAGAAGACGAACGAGTCTTTCCCCGACTCAGGCACAAAGTGCTCGGCACAGAGTTCTATACCCTCGGCGCGTTTGATCATGTATTTTTTGCCATCACCCTTGAGATAGGTGGTGGTATCCCAACGAATCCACAGGTGCGGGTCGGCGTAGGCGTCGATGTTGACCACGGTGGCCGTGTCGGTAAGGGTGATGCGGGTTATGTCGAACCCACGCGCGTTTGCAGCCTGCCACCGGGGATTTTCGATGATCTTTTCGCCGTGTTGGTTGCATGCAACCGTACTTGCGAGGATTCCTGCCACTGCGGCAAGCATCGCGAGTATTTTCTGCCTGTGATTCATTGTTTTTTAGTTTAGTGAACTTAGCCACAAAGTTAGTTTAAAAACATATAACTCATCGCCGCAATCACAAATTATTTTTGTTAAAAAACATGGTTTTTATGGCAAAGTATTTCGATTTGAATGAACTCTCGCGCAGCAACACAGCCCTGCGCCTGGGAATTGACAACACTCCTCCAAAAGCGGCGGAGGAGGCTTTGGAGGCGCTGGCAGAGCAGCTTTTGGATCCCGTGCGCGAACGTTGGGGCGCACCTTTGATCGTGTCGAGCGGCTTCCGTTCGGCGGCGTTGAACCGCGCGGTGGGCGGGGTGGCGCGATCGCAACACATGCTCGGCGAGGCTGCCGACATCACAACCGGTTCGTACGAGGGCAACAGGCGGCTTTTCGAAATGATAGCCGGAAGCGAACTCGACTTCGACCAACTGATCGACGAAAGCGGCTACTCGTGGCTGCACGTTTCCTATCGCCGGGGGCGTAACAGACGGCAAATCCTGCACTTATGAAAAAGACTACAACGACAATTTTGGCGGCGGCAACGGCAGCGGCGGCAATGTTCTTTGCGGGACGGGGATGCAGGGACGGAGGCGGCCACGACGAAGGCTGCTACACGGAAACGCGGATGGATACCCTCGTTGTACGCGATACCCTGAGATACACCCTGCGCGACACGGTGCTCGTGCCCGTCGAGCGCTACATTACCCGCGTCGATACGGTGTGGCTGCCTGCCGTGCGCGACACAATAACGGTCGAAGCCGCCGTTCCCATCGAGCGAAAGACCTACGTCACAGACGATTACCGCGCAGTGGTCGAAGGGTTCCGGCCCGCACTCGTCGAGATGGAACTGTACCGGAAAACGGCCCTCGTCACACGCGAAATAACCCGTACTCTCCCACCCCGAAAATGGGGAATCGGCATCCAGACAGGCTACGGTTTCGGCCCGAAAGGTGCCGGACCATACATCGGAATCGGCGTTCAATACCGCCTTGCAGAGTGGTAGAGTGGCGAAATGCATAAAAAATCGCCAAATTAATTAAAAAATTAAAAAAATATGCATACATTTGCCAACGGCAATGTTGCCGCCCAAACTCACTTAACGGATATGGCCGATAAACTCTACATCTTCGACACCACGCTGCGGGACGGCGAACAGGTCCCGGGATGTCAGCTAAATACGACCGAAAAGATCGAGGTCGCACGAATGCTCGAAGCACTCGGGGTCGACGTGATCGAAGCGGGTTTCCCGATCTCGTCGCCGGGCGATTTCAACTCGGTGCTCGAGATCTCG
>QMCD01000806.1_pt1 | contig 21175 bp, 25 predicted proteins | sample 1821841 | NCBI WGS metagenome assembly QMCD01 (sample SAMN01991225, study PRJNA193472) | Termite gut metagenome, whole genome shotgun sequencing project. | isolation source: worker | host: Macrotermes natalensis
CAGGCTGTGGCGTTCGGTCTTTGTGCGTGAATCATAATCTGGTCGCGGAATTTGTACTTGTAGAGCTTTGAAGCGGTATTTAAAAACGGTATCCACTTTTCATATTCATTTAATCCGCTCACGCTCCGGCTTAACAGTTCCGTGTACTGGTCGAGTTTTGTCTTTGCAGGTATAAGTCCTCCTTTATTAATATTAGGGTATAAAAAAAGAGCCATGAAAGGCTCTTTTATATGTAATCAAGTAATTATACAATGTATTATTAATTTATGTTACAAACTTAATTTACGGGTTAATAACCAATTATATAAAGTATCCATCTACTAAACAACATTGACATATATAATTAAAAATGCTATAATATTCAAAAAGATGACAACATATAGGGAGGTATTTAATGGTAGAATATTTAGTAACATTACATAACGGCGATGAAGAAGCGCTGGATATTAATTTTCGGGAACAACCACATTTTATTATAATCCGTTATTAATTCATTTACATACTAAGGTATAATTAATAACGGATTATTTTTCTGCCCGAATACCGTTAAAACAGTATGTTCATAAAAAAGCATAATGCTTTTAAAAAATTTTTTCAGAAAAAATATAACCGAAGCATAAATTTTTACGTCTGTATTAATGAAGGATAATTTTAGGAGGAGTATAATGGATAAAAACGAACTCGCCAAATTGGTGACGGCGGCACAGAACGGCAATAAAGACGCACTTGAGAAACTTTATCTCAAAAATGCAAAGAAGGTATATTACCTTGCTTTGAAGATGACAAAAAATGCAGAGGACGCGGAAGATATAACCCAGGAAGTTTTTATTACCGTATTTGAAAAAATAGGCGGTTTGAAAGACCCGTCAATGTTCGGTTCATGGCTTAACCGCATAACCGCTAATAAATGCACAGATATTTTCAGAAAACGCGGCAAGCTTGTTCAGGAGGATACGGAGGATATCAGCGAAGCTGATTTTTCTGAGGAAGCCGACCCGCTGTTAATCCCTGAAAATGCCCTTGACAATGCCGAAACCGCGAGAATGATTGTTGAAGTCATAGATTCTTTGCCTGACCCTCAGAGAATGTGCGTTTACTATTATTACTACGAACAGCTGACAATAGCTCAGATAGCTGAAATCCTCATTACAAACGAAAACGCGGTAAAACAGAGGCTTTATCTGGCAAGGGAAAAAATCCGCAGGGAGCTTGAACGGCTTAACAAGGAGGAAGGCATAAAGCTTTATGCCGTTCCGCTTATGCTTACCCCCATCCTGAAAATGCCCTTGCAGGATTTTGAAATGCCGCAGGGACTTTTACAGGGCTTATGGGGTGAAATAACGGCTGCGACAGCCGGGACGGCAAGCGCCGCCGCTTCTTCCGTATCCTCAGCGGCAGCGGCGGCAAAAGGAGCGGCAGTAACGGGAATAAAGGCAAAAATAGCAATGACGGCGGCGGGAATTGTTATAGCGGGCGGGATAACAACAGGGGTTATCTTGACCGTCAATTCTGATGATTCTCTGCCTGCTGATGTGACAATAAGCGAGGAAGCGGTTACCGAAAGTATTGAAACGACTGAAGCTGCGAACGTTTACGAAACGCCGGATGAAAATCCAAGGGGGGCGAACTCTGAAACCGAATTGGACTTATCTTACCAAGGGCTTACGGATATTAGCTTTTTAAGTGATTATCAACACTTGGAAATACTTAAGCTCCAAGGAAATGAAATCAGCGATATCAGCGCATTAGTGGGGCTGACCGGTCTTAAATCACTTAATCTTGATGGCAACAATATCAGCGACATAAGCCCCTTGTCCGAGTTAACAGAACTGGAATATCTCAATCTTAATTTTAATAACATAGTCGATATCAGCGTTCTGGAGGAACTGACAAATTTGAAAGATCTTCAACTTCACGCCAATAAAATCAACGATATCAGCGCATTATCTGAATTGATCGGTTTAGTAACGCTTGATCTTAATGGAAGTGAAATCAGCGAAATCAATGCATTATCTGAATTGACCAATTTAATAACACTTGATCTTGATAAAAATGAAATCATTGATATCAGCTCATTATCTAAAATGACCAATTTGACAAGACTTGACCTTTGTGATAACAGAATCACCGACATAAGCGTTTTAGCGGAATTAACCAATTTAGAAAATCTTGCACTTATTTCAAATAATATCAGCGATATAAGTGTCTTGTCAAAATTAACCAACTTAAAATCTCTTGCCCTAAGTAGTAATAATATTAAAAATATTAATATAGTATCAGGACTGACCAATCTTGAAATTCTTTTCCTCGATAATAATAAAATTGACAGCTTAGATTTTTTAAAAGAATTAATTAATTTAAAGATTCTTTTCCTTTCAAGAAACAACATTAATGATATAAGTGTGTTGTTGGAGTTGACCGCTTTGGAAGAGCTTGACCTTTCCGATAATGAAATCAGTGATATCGGAGCGCTAGCGGAACTTACTAAACTGGAAAGGCTTATTATTCGAAAACACGGCGACGGCACCAGCAATCCCCTGATTACCCAAAAGGATGTTGACTATCTGAAAGCCACTCTGCCGGATTGCGATATAGATTTTGAATAACTTGGGAATTGCTGAATAAAAACAGTATTAACTGAAAAGAAAGAGGTAATTTATTATGAAAAAACTATTTGCAATCCTGATAACAGCGGCACTGATGTTCAGCCTTGCTTCCTGTTCCGCGCCGGAAGATAATAACGGCGAAAGCGGAGGGACTGCCGGCGAACCACTCAGCAGGTTACAGTTTTCAGAATAATTCATCCGGTCCGTATACCTTCGGATAAAAATATTAATAAAAAGGCGGTAATTAAATGAAAGCAAAGGATATCTTCTTCAAAACCCTGCCCTTCGTATGGGCAAAGCTTCTTCTGGGTCTGGCAACTGTTTTGATTTCCGGAATCCTGTTGGCGGTCCTTATGGGAATCGGCGCACTTATCGGCAATGACAACGCCGGAGTCATAATGTTCGTTATCTGGCTGTGCGGAGCAGGGGTAGTCCGGTTTTTCCTGACTCATTACATAGGTTATATGCTGAAAGCCGGACATATCGCCGTTATGGTGGAGGCGGTGACAACGGGACGCGTGCCGCAGAATCAGATTGCCTACGGCAAGCAGAAAGTAACGGAGCGTTTTGCCACTGCCAATATATATTTCGCCGTTGACAAGCTGATTTCCGGCGCGGTCAAGCAGATACAAAGAGGAATCGGCAGGGTCGGGAACCTTCTCAGCGCTATCCCCGGCATCGGGGCTGTCACAGGGCTCGCACAGTTTTTTATCGGTTTGTCACTCGGATATATTGACGAATGCTGCCTTGGTTATACCTTCTACAAAAAGGAACAAGGCGCTTTCAAAAGCGCTGCCGACGGTATAGTGATTTATTCGCAGAACTGGAAGACCCTGCTGGGAAGCGCCGCGAAAACAATGCTGATGGTTGTATTCGGATTAATCGGTATTACCCTCGCATTATTCATACTGTTAGGTTTCATCTTCCGTCTGATTTCAGTACCGGGGATTTGGGCGTTCCTTATTTCGTTTTTTATTGCCCTTGCGGTAAAATCAGCTTTTATCGACAGCTTTATCCTGTCAAGGACAATGGCGGCATATATGAAAGTCGCACCTTCAACGGTTATTACCTTTGACCTTCACGGCAAGCTGTGCGGCGTTTCGGCTAAATTCAAGGAACTGTTCAATAAAGGAGCGCAGGAACAGAATCAACAGGTCTATGCCGGAACAGGTAGTATTTGAAACAGATGATGTATACATTTAATACTATATAAAAGAATTTGTTAAACCCTGACCTTTCCGGTATATGTAATAATTTCATTTTATCAGAGAGGTTAGGGTACGATAATTTATATACTTTGTAACCTGATTGTTAAGTAATATATAATAAATGAGCATGTTATTATAATATGTCATTTATGTTAATAATATTGGGTATATGTTTACAATTTATATACTTATCCTGTCGCAATATGTACTATAATATGAAATATTGGTGTCATATGGCACTGATATAAAAACACACTGATAAAAACGGAGGAAACAATCATGACTGAAGTCAAAAAGCTAGGACGCCGCATACACTATAAAAGAATTATATCGTTAATTATATCCGTGGTAATGGCAGTAACAACATTAATTCCGCATATGGCGGTTTCGGCAGAGGATACGGGGAAATATCCTTACACCATGTTCGGTCGGAACGGAATAGAAATCAATACTGCTAATTTCTCAGTAAACGGGAATGTACATACAAATAAGGAAGCTGTTATCAACGCACAGAATAAGAACATAAACGGAAAACTGATACTAAATCCCGATAAAAAGCCTTGAAAAAAGCGAAAAAATATGGTAAAATAGAGTCATCAAATAGGAAGGTGATGACGATGCCGAAAAGACACTATATAAGTGAAGAAGAAGTAAAAGAAATAGAAAAAGCACGCAAGACAAACAAAGATAAAACAGTAGATAAATGGCTGGAAGTGCTGGTGCTTCATGCCAAAGGGAAGAAGCGGTCAGAAATATCGGAGAAAACCGGTTACAAACAGCAGTACATAACAGAATTGGTGGGCGAATATATCAGGACCGGATTAACAGAATACATGAAAAAACAGTATAAGGGAAATCGGCGGAATATGAGCGAGGCGGAGGAAGCCGAATTTTTAGCCGTGTACAAGCAAGAGGCAGAACGTGGGCAGATAATAGAAATAAGCAAGATAAAATCGGCATATGAGGAAAAAGTAGGACATACCATAGGCGGGAGCCAAATTTATCGAGTGCTGAGACGTCATGGATGGCGAAAAATCATGCCGCGCAGCAAGCATCCGAACAAAGCCGGCAATGAGGTGATAGAAGCCTCAAAAAAATTAACACACGAGTAAAAGAGATAAGAACAAACGTGCCGAACAAAACCGTCCGTTTAATGTTTCAGGATGAGGCTGGCTTTGGTCGAATCAACAAGCCTAAGTATTGCTGGTGTTTTAAAGGCTTACGCCCCACGGTACCCTGCCACCATATCCGGGAGTACCGCTATGTATATGGAGCTGTGGAACCGCTGAGCGGAGAATCTTGTTTTCTGATATTGCCATACAGCAACACAGCTTGCATGAATTTATTTTTGCGGCAGCTTTCGCTGCAATTTCCCGACGACATAATCGTTCTTGTTTTGGATGGAGCGGCTTGGCATAGGGCAAATACTTTAATCATGCCGAAGAATATTCAGCTCATCTTTTTGCCGCCTGCAACACCGGAAATGAATCCGATTGAACAGATATGGAAAGAAATCCGCAAACTCGGTTTTCGCAATGAGATTTTTAAAACTCTTAATAATGTTATTAACAGGCTTTGCGAAACCGTCTGTTCGCTATCACCTGACACCATTAAAAGCATCACCGCCAGAGATTGGATTGTTCAATGTTTTTAATTGGTGAGTAGTATCAACTTCCTATCCCCTGCCCTTTCAAGCACTTCATAGTATTTCTTATAAAAAGAAACAGGGTACAGCGGATTAAACCGCCGTATCCTGTTTTTTGTTTCAGATTATTAAAGTCCCCTTTTAATATAGGAGGTATGAAGGATTTCATGTGCCTTGTGGCTTCCCGGTTTTTCAAAGTATTCATCGTAAATTGCTTTTATAGCAGGGTTTTCATGTGAAAGCCTGATTTCGGAGGAAGCATCCTGGTCGTACAGGGCTTTTGCCCTGATTGTTCTTATATCCTCGAAATTACGGATTTTAGCCGGCTGCTGGGGCTGTCCGCCTCCGTTCACGCAGCCGCCGGGACATCCCATAATCTCAATGAACGTATAATCGGCTTCTCCGCTTTGTACCTTCTTTAAAAGCCTGGCGGCGTTGGCGGTGCCGGAAGCAACGGCAACCTTAACGTCAAGTTCCCCCACTTTGTATGAAGCCTCTTTTATCCCCTCTATGCCCCTTACGTCAGTAAAATCTATATTACCCGCGTCATTGCCCGTTATCATCTTTACGGCAGTTCTTAAAGCCGCCTCCATAACGCCGCCTGTAGCGCCGAATATTATGGCTGCGCCTGTTGAAATCCCGAACGGTTCGTCAAATTTTTCATCGGGGAGGTTTGCGAAATTAATGCCTAGTCTTTTAATAAGGCGCGCAAGCTCCCTTGTGGTGATGGATATATCAACATCGGGAACCCCCGCGGCATTTTCGTCGTCCCTGCCTATTTCAAATTTCTTTGCCGTACAGGGCATTACAGCCACCACAACCATTTTCTTAGAGTCAAGACCCAGCTTTTCTGCATAATAAGTCTTAGCCGCCGCGCCGAACATCTGCATTGGCGACTTGCAGGTTGAAAGATTTTCGGTCATGTCAGGGAAGTAATGCTCGCAGTATTTAATCCAGCCCGGCGAACAGGAGGTTATCATCGGCAGCTTTCCGCCGTTTGTAACCCTTTCGACAAGTTCGGTCGCTTCTTCCATTATAGTAAGGTCGGCGGCGAAATTAGTGTCAAAAACGCCCTTAAAACCTATTCTGCGAAGTGCGGCAACCATTTTGCCCTCAACATTCGTGCCGATGGGGTACCCGAATTCTTCACCCAAAGCGGCGCGCACCGCGGGTGCGGTCTGAACGATTACATACTTATCCTGGTCGGCGATTGCATTAAGGACATCGTCGGTATTATCCTTTTCGGTAAGGGCTCCCACGGGGCATACAGCAATACACTGACCGCAGGAGATGCATGACGTTTCACCAAGCCCGAGTTCAAAGGCGGAGCTGATATGAGTGCTGAATCCGCGCTCGTTTGCCCCGATAACCCCTACGCCCTGATTATGACTGCAAACTGCAACGCAGCGTCGGCAGAGGATACATTTATTATTATCGCGCACCATATGAGCAGCTGACAAGTCAAGCTCATAATCAATGTTTTCACCGTCATAATATCCTTCGTCTTCAACGCCTAAATCATAAGCAAGCTGTTTTAACTCACAGCTGCCCGCTCTGACACATGACAGACATTTCCTTTCATGTGCGGAGAGAATAAGTTCAAGGGTCTTTTTCCTTGATTCCAGAACCTTGGGAGTGTTAGTAAATATTTCCATACCCTCATTTACCGGGTAAACGCATGAAGCCACAAGGCTCCTTGCACCCTTTACCTCGACAACACAAATCCGGCAGGCTCCAATCGCGTTTATATCTTTCAGGTAACAAAGCGTCGGTATGTCTATACCGGCAGTATGCGCAGCCTGAAGAACAGTAGACCCTTCGGGAACGGCTATATCCATACCGTTGATTTTTACGTTAATCATTTCCATCTGTTTATTTAACCAACCTTTCTGCGAAGAGATTTTTGTGTTACTTCTTTATTATGGCTTTAAATTTACATTTAGCCATACAAGCTCCGCATTTTATACATTTATTCTGATTAATAACATGAGTTTCCTTAACTTTTCCAGTAATGGCGTTTGTCGGGCATACCTTTGCGCAGGCTGTGCAGCCTATGCATTTATCGGGCAGAATTTCATAAGTCAGCAGGGATTTGCATACTCCAGCCGGACATCTTTTCTCGTTGATGTGGGCAAGATATTCATCCCTGAAATACTTAAGCGTTGAAATAACCGGATTCGGAGCCGACTGACCCAGTCCGCAGAGTGAGTTTGCCTTTATATGGTAGCAAAGCTCCTCCATCTTGTCGATATCCGCAAGGGTGCCGTTACCTGAAATGATTTTTTCAAGAATTTCCAGAAGCCTTTTGGTACCTATGCGGCAGGGCGTACATTTTCCGCAGGATTCATCCACGGTCAGGTCGAGGAAAAACTTTGCAATGTCAACCATGCAGTTATCCTCATCCATTACAATAAGACCGCCCGAACCCATCATGGAGCCGATTGAGATAAGGTTGTCATAATCAATCGGTATATCGAAGTGCTCAGCCGGAATACATCCTCCGGAAGGACCGCCTGTCTGAGCCGCCTTGAATTTTTTCCCGCCGGGGATACCTCCCCCTATTTCCTCTACGATTTCACGCAGAGTCGTGCCCATTGGAACCTCGACAAGCCCCGTGTTGTTTACCTTACCGGCAAGCGCGAATACTTTTGTGCCCTTTGATTTTTCTGTGCCGATTGAAGAAAGCCACTCCGCGCCGTTAAGTATAATTCTCGGGATATTGGCGTATGTCTCAACATTGTTCAGTATTGTGGGCTTTCCGTAAAGCCCCTTTTCGGCGGGGAACGGCGGACGCGGGTTCGGCTCGCCCCTGTTTCCTTCAATGGAGGTCATAAGCGCGGTTTCCTCTCCGCAGACAAACGCTCCCGACCCAAGCCTTATATATAAGTCGAAGTTAAAGCCGGTTCCGAATATATCGTCTCCGAGCAGATTATACTCCCTTGCCTGGTCAATTGCAATCTTCAGCCTTTTAACGGCAATTGGATATTCGGCGCGCACATAAATATATCCTTTTGTCGCGCCGATGGCATAACCGGCTATAGCCATGGCTTCAATAAGCGCATGGGGGTCGCCTTCAAGCACGGAACGGTCCATGAACGCACCCGGGTCGCCTTCGTCGGCGTTGCAGCAGACATATTTCTGGTCTGCGTCGGGTACTAAATTACGGGCAAGCTTCCATTTCAAACCGGTCGGAAAACCGCCGCCCCCCCTTCCCCTTAAACCGGAATCGAGGATTGTCTGAATAACCTCGTCGGGGGACATTTCTGTAAGAACCTTGCCCAGCGCGGCATAACCGTCGGTTCCGATGTATTCGTCTATACTTTCAGGATTTATAATACCGCAGTTACGAAGAGCTATTCGCTTCTGCTTTTTATAGAAATTAGTGTCGTTGATTGATTTTATACCCTCTTCGGTAACGGTTTCACTATAAAGAAGCCTTGTTACAATCCGTCCTTTAAGGAGATGCTCCGAAACGATTTCGGCAACGTCTTCCTCCTTAACCATCGAATAAAAAGACCCTTCCGGATAAACCACCATAACGGGTCCTAAAGCGCAAAGCCCGAAGCAGCCGGTTTTTACCACCTGAACTTCCCCGCCCAGACCGTTTTTATCAATTTCCCTCTGCAAAGCGTCAATAATTTTCGCACTTCCGGATGAAGTACAGCCCGTGCCTCCGCAGACTAACACGTGTGAACGATACATTTATATAACCATCCTTTCCGGATATTCTGTCCGTATGGACAAAACTCCAAAGCTTGAAAGACAGGGCTTTCAGGCTTTTTCTCTTATTTAACCGAGCTTTGCAGACTCGATAGTATATTTTGAAGCAACCTGCCCCTTAATAATGTGCATATCGATAATTTCTTCGGCTTTTTCAGGCGTAACCATAACATAAGTGGTTTTATCGCCGCCTGCCGCATGAACCTCCACAATAGGTTCATACTGGCACAGTCCGATACAGCCGGTCTGAACTACGGTGACATTGCCCAGAGCCTTTTCCTGAACTATGTCCGATAATCTCGTCAGAACGGGTCTTGCTCCGGCGGCAATTCCGCAGGTTGCCATACCGACTACTATCCTTATTGAACCGGCGTCTTCCTCGCGTATTTCAACCTGTCCCTTCATTTTATCCCGTATGGCTTTAAGTTCCTCTAAAGTTTTCATTATTATAACCATCCTTTCCGAATGTTTGGTATCAATTATTATTAAGCGTCAAAGTATAATGCCCTCGTCGGCGGTTTCCTTGTTTTCAGTCAGATAATCCCTGATGTAAGCGGAAACCTCCGGCTCGGAAAACGGAATGCCGCCGCCCAGGATTTCCCTGAACTCACGGGTATCAAGCCTGAAGGACCTTCCGTCAACCGAATAACAATATATAAAGTCAATATCAGCATTAAACACAATAAGGGTATGCACAGTGCCGGTAATATCCCCCAGCGGCATCCTGTCAATTGAGGACAGTATAAATTCCGCCGTAACGCAGGTTCCCCTTCCTTTTTCGGATTCAATCTTAAACCTGCCGCCGGTGCTTTCGGCTGACATTTTAAAAAACGGAACCCCGAGACCGATATTCCGTGTAGTCCTGGTCGTAAAGAAAGGGTCGGTAACTTTACTGAGCTGTTCCTCCGCCATTCCGCAGCCGTCGTCTTTAACAGTTACAGACATCATATCGGATTCGGTGTCCGCAATAACTGATATTTCGATAAGCGACGCCCCTGCGCTGACGGAATTCTGCGCAACGTCAAGGATGTTAAGGGAAATTTCCGTCATCATAATCAGTCTTTGTATTTTGCTAGAATCCCGTCGATTGAATCAACGGTAAGCTTGCCGTAAACCTCGTCGTTAATCATCATAACGGGCGCGAGACCGCAGGCTCCTATACAGCGGCAGTCCTCAAGCGAGAATTTCCCGTCGGGGGTGCACTGACCGTTTTTTATCCCGAGCCTTTCCTTCACCTTATCGCTAATTTCCCCGGCGCCCTTGACATAGCAAGCGGTGCCCAGACAAACTGAAATCTTGTATTTACCTTTAGGGTTCAGAGAAAACTGCGAATAAAATGTAACTATACCATAAATTTTTTCCAAAGGATAACCTGTTTTTGCCGCAATAATTTTCTGAACCTCAATAGGAAGATAGCCGTAAATATCCTGTGCCTGCTGTAAAATCGGCATCAGGCAGCCCTTATCATCCCTGTTCTGTTCAATAACCTCCAGCAGCTGTTCTTCCTGTTCGCTCGTGCCTGCGAAAGGAATTGACGAAATTGTCGAACCCATTGTTTATTAACCTCCATTTATCGGGCATATGCCGATTAAATAATAGTACGGAATTTATTGATAATTAATAAAACGGCGGCGTATTCACCAGTCTTTACAGCGGACGCCTGTGAAGAAAAGCATAAATATATTCCGCACAACAGTAACATTATAACACATATTTTTAAAAAAAGCTACAAATATTTATAACAGACAGTAAATCAATTTATTGTTAATATTGCACAAATATAGAGTTGAAGGGTATATATTCTATACAAGATTGTTAAAAAAGGTGAAAATGTATATTTTGCGTAAAACACAAGTAAAAATAGCTTAAAATTTATATAATCTGCACATAATAATTATAACAAATACCAGTTTTAAAACTTAAAAATATATGTTATAATTAGAGCATGTTCACACTAAACGAGCTGTGTGGATTATGAGCGGAATTTTTGTCAGTCCAGGCAAATTTTCGCAGTAATACTTGCTTGTATTAAAAGCGAATCAAAGATTCGCTTAGAAAATTTAACAACGACTGATAAAAATTCAACCATTAGACACACGCAGAATGGGTAGTGTGAACATGCTCTAGTACCAATTAACAATTAAAAATTAACAATTAACAATGGTGGTATCCCGCCTTCGGCGGTATGATTTTAATTTATTATATAAAACTTTTAACTGTTATGAGGTACTAGTTATTGGCTGTTGAATAGTTTTAAATGCCGCCGCTGTTCTCCGCAGCCGCGTTTTTAGTAATTACGTTCCTAAAGTAAATTAATTTTAATTTTTTCTCATATTATAAGTTAAACTACTATACTATAAAAATAATCGGAGGAATTGCAGTGACTGTCAACGATATTAAAGGATTTTTAAATGCCGAGGTTTTATGCGGCGAGGATTACCTTACGCATGAGGTACATACCGCCTGCGGTTCCGATATGATGAGCGACGTCCTTGCCTTTGTCAAGGACCAGTCCGTTCTGCTTACCGGGCTGTGCAACCCGCAGGCTGTCCGTACTGCCGAAATGATGGATATTGTATGTATAGTTTTCGTCCGGGGCAAAAAACCCGACGGTTCCATCATAAAGCTTGCAAAGGAACGGAAAATCGTTCTGCTGTCAACCGATATCAGGATGTTTGCCGCCTGCGGTATTCTGTATGAGAAAGGCTTGCGGGGAGGGACGGATACATGAGTAAAACAATAAAGCTTGTTTATGAAGTGACTGCCGATGATTTTACCAGAGCCGGAGAAGCGTCGGGCGATGTCAAGAGCAAGCTTAAAATGATGGGGGTATCCCCCGAAGCGGTTCGTAAAGTTGCAATTGCAATGTACGAGGGTGAAATAAATATGGTCATACATGCCGGAGGCGGCAGAATCGACGTTGAAATATCCGAGAGCGAAGTCACTGTGGTTCTTGCCGACAAAGGTCCGGGAATTGAGGATATTGAACAGGCAATGCAGGCAGGCTGGTCTACCGCGCCCGACAATGTGCGTTCTCTCGGCTTCGGAGCCGGTATGGGTCTTCCGAATATAAAAAAGTATTCCGATTTTATGGATGTCAAATCTCAGGTCGGAGCAGGAACGACCGTTACTATAAAAGTTTTGTTATAATTTTTTAAGGATGGATTTTTTATGAAATTCAATAATTCCGTGCATCTGGACACGGAAAAATGCAAAGGCTGCATAAACTGTATAAAACGATGCCCTACGCAGGCTATCCGCGTAAGAAACGGGAAAGCCGTGATTATAAAAGAATTCTGCATTGACTGCGGTGAATGCATACGAATATGCCCCCACCACGCCAAGCTTCCGATATACGACCCTTTGCCGGTTCTGGACGATTATGAATACACCGTGGCTCTTCCCGCGCCTTCGCTTTATTCGCAGTTCAATAATCTGGACGATACCGACATTGTATTAAGGGCTTTATTAAAAATCGGTTTCGACAATGTTTATGAAGTATCGTCTGCTGCTGAACTTGTCAGTGAAATTTCAAGACGGTATATAGCCGAAAACGAGGATAAAAAACCGTTTATTTCATCGGCTTGCCCTTCGGTCGTAAGGCTTATCAGAATCAGGTTTCCCAACCTGATAGAACATATTATACCGCTTTCCGCTCCCGCAGAAGTCGCAGCTTCGCTTGCCAGAAAAATGGCTTCTGAGAAGACGGGACTGCCTCCTGATAAAATCGGTATTATATTTATCTCACCGTGCCCCGCTAAGGTCACTGCGGTGAAAAACCCAATAGGAATTGAAAAATCAGACATTGACGCCGTCGTTGCAATTAAGGATGTCTACCCTGTTATGTTAAACCATATGAGCCATTCCGACGCCGTCCTGGAAGAGCTTTCCGCATCCGGGAAAATCGGGGTCAGCTGGAGCAGGAGCGGTGGAGAGGCTGGCGGTCTTTTAACCGACAGCTATCTTGCGGCGGACGGCATAGAAAATGTAATAAAGGTGCTGGAGGATATGGAGGACCAGAAGTTCCCCGACCTTAACTTTATAGAGCTGAATGCCTGCTTCGGCGGATGCGTGGGCGGCACCCTGACCGTTGAAAACCCTTATGTGGCAAAAGCGAAGCTTGACAGGCTGAGGAAATATATGCCCGTTTCAAAGAGCCGTATCGGGGATATGAATCCGGAACCTCTGTTCTTACAGGATAAAATTGAATATATACCCGTCTTCAAAATCGGAGCCGACATGAAGGAAAGCATTGCCGCAATGGCTAAGATTTCCGAGCTGTGCGATAAATTCCCAGGGCTTGACTGCGGTTCCTGCGGAGCTCCCACCTGCCGCGCCCTTGCCGAGGATATTGTCAGCGGCAGGGCAAACGAACGCGACTGTATCCATCTTTTAAGGGGATATATCCATCAGCTTTCGGAGCAGTTCAACCTTCTTGATTCATATACCAAGCATGGCGCGGCGGATGCCCTGAGTAATGTTTCGGATGTGAAAGTCGAATAACACCCTCTAATACCAATTAACTATTAAAAATTAACAATTAACAATGGTGGTATACCGCCTGTGGCGGTATGATTTTAATTTATTATTCTCAATTTTTAGATGTTACGAGGTACTAGCATTAATTAACAAGTAACAATAACAGCGGTATGATTTTACTTATTATTCTATACTTTCAATAGGGTTTATTCAACAAAATATCAAATTTCCATTCACTGAAAAATTTTAGCCGGCTGAGTTGTATTATATATGAATTATATTATGAACGGAGATTTCTGATATGAAAAGGATTATAGCGGCGGCTTTAATAATGACAATACTGATGACCGCCTGCAATACCGACGCCGTTCCCGGAAAAACTGAAACCGGTATAGTAAGCGAAACAGCTGCCCTGCCTGTTTTAAGTGAAGTAACAGCTTTATCAGATAAAGATTTGCATATAAAATACGAACAAGCCATGAAATCGCCTTATTTTATTTCACCAATGCTAAAAGAGGCTGTTAAATCCGCAGATGCCGGCGATGAAATTAAAGTATTCTTAACCGCTCCCGGGTATTACGATTACCTCAATGCTTTTAAAGCCGACGGGACTGTTTACGGCGAGCTTATGTATTATTATTCATACGGTTTTTGGAAAGACGAAATGGGTTTTCTATATGAAACGCCCGAAGCAGTTGAATACATGAAAGAAACCGAGGAAAAGCTGGCGGAAATTCAAAAGCAGGCGTATCAGTCCTTTTACGAAAAAACCGTATCCGAACTGGGAATAGACAAAGCTGAACCCGTTTCAGAAGATTATCCTGATTTATCGCTTTACAGCGGAGGAGGCTTTATCGCGGAACTTACGCCGGATATAATTATAGAAATGGCAGCAGATAAAAAATGCGTAATGAACCTTTACTGGACAGACGACGAAGGCAATTTAAATATTCACCCAAATGACTATATTTTCTTTAACGAAGATGATAACACGGCGATTAACTTAAAGACTGCTCAAAAACCTGAATCGTCGGTATACGAAGTAACTCCGCCCTTTTTTAATGGTTTGTCCGAAGCCGCCGATGTACTTAAGACACGCCCGGTCGGCACAGAAACGTGGCATATTTATTACGCGGATGAAAATTATATTATCATGACATATAACAGCGGGGCGGAATACCTCTTCCGGTTTAATGTCATTGAAAACAGAATTGACAGGGCATTAAACGTAAACCCCGATAAAACCAAGGATTGGAACTCATGGTGCAGATTTTTCCCCGACGGAGAAGAGTTTTATATTTTCGCCGGAGAGCACTGGTTCGGAAAGATTGAGGAGCAAGCGGAATACAGTCAGTTTTCCGTTAATTTTGATAAGGAAACCATTTATTATATCGGTTCATTTGTTCACGGCAGTGAAAAAGTTCCCGATTTCGGCGATACCGAATTATATAATGGATACGAAATCAGCATAGCCGACGCAAAAAAATACAGGGAAGCCGCCGAAAAAGACGGCAGGCTGCCCGTTATCCCGTCAGACTGGTGCAATGTGATTGAAATCAGCTCCGGTAAATTTGTTATAGTTATGCCCTCCGATGAAAACAACACATTGCCAGGGTACGGATATTTCTACTATAAGATTGTAACGGTTGATATAAATAATCCTGACGATATACAAACGTTTGAAATACAGGATTTAGGCAAACAGACTCAGATAACTCACTGAATAAGAATATCATAACTTCGGAAGGATGGCCATGAATATGAAGCTTGGGGATTTTATCAGCTCTGCCGGGTTTGAAATTATAAACGGGAGCGGTAACATGGATACGGAACTGTCAAAGGTATTCTGCTGTGATTTGCTGTCCTTTGCGATGTCCCGCAATCCCGCAGGTTCGGTATGGGTAACCGTTATGGGTAATGTCAATACCGTTGCCGTCGCCGTCCTGACGGACGGCGGGTGCATTGTTATTGCTGAAAGCGCCATGCTTGACCCGTCAGCGCTGGAAAAGGCAAAGCAGCAGGGTGTAACCGTTTTAAGGACGGAATTGCCGGTATTTGACGCGGCGCTTAAAGCGCATAAGCTAATAGTTGATAAATAGAGAATAGTAACCAGCAGCTAGTTTTCGAGAGCTATTCTCTAATAACCATATGCTCTCCACAATGCAAGAAGGTGCTTTTTATGCTTTTATCATATGACCTGCATATCCATTCATGCCTTTCGCCCTGCGCGGACGATGATATGCTGCCATCGGACGTTATCGGTATGGCGGCTTTGAAGGGACTTGACATTATAGCGGTAACCGACCATAACAGCTGCAAAAACTGTCCCGCTGTTATAAAGCTTGCCGGGAAATACGGAATAACCGCAATCCCCGGTATGGAACTCACAACAGCCGAGGAGGTTCACATTCTGTGTCTGTTTGAAAGCCTTGACAGCGCAATGCGGTTTGACGGGTTCGTAACACAACGTCTGCCGGCTTTCCCGAATAATGAGGAAATATTCGGAAAACAGCGGATTGCGGATGAAAATGATGAAATTACAGGGATTATCCCAAATCTCCTTATTAATGCTGCTGCCGTGGGTTTTGACGAGGTGTATGACATCGTTTCGGAATATAACGGAATAATGATTCCGGCTCATATTGATAAAAGCTCATCAAGCCTGCTTTCAAACTTAGGCTTTATCCCCCCTGACAGTAAATTTGCCTGCGCCGAGGTTATGAATCCCGAGATTGCCGAAAAGCTGAAGAACGAAAACCCGTATCTGCGGGAATGCAGAATAATTACTGATTCCGACGCCCACAGCCTCGGGCATATCAGCGAACCGTTGAATTTTCTTGAAACGGCAGGCAGAAGCACACCCGATATTCTGTATGCACTGACACACCCTTGTAAATAATTGTACTGAAAGATAAAGTTCAAAACAATTTTAAACTTTCAGAAAGGATAGTTTTAATGATACTTTGTATTGCAGAAGCTCTGTGCAGGGTCTGATTCGGACGGCACGGCACAGAGCTGTTCATATTAATTTACTGAAAAGGTGAATAGAATCCGTCCGAAAAGGCTTTGCATTTTCATAAATATTATGAAAAAGGAGCAAAGTCATGAAAAAACAATTTAAAACAACTATAAAGGAACTGCGTCCGTTCCTTATTTTATGGATAACACAGTCGTTTTCTTCCCTGGGCAGCTCAATGACCAATTTTGCCGTTGTGATTTGGTCGTATCAGAACGAAGGGTCTGCCCTCACAACCGCGCTTTTAACGGTATGCTCGTATGCACCCTATGTTTTGCTGAGTATTTTCGCCGGAGCTTTATCCGACCGGTGGAACAAAAAGGTCACAATACTTTTAAGCGACAGCTTCGCCGCACTTTGTACGGTTTCCGTGCTTATTCTGCTGATAACCGGAAAGCTGGAAGTATGGCATTTATATGTTATCAATACTCTTAACGGACTTATGAATACGGTTCAGCAGCCTGCCACCGACGTTTCGGTAACACTGCTTACGCCGGAAAAATATTATCAGAAAGCAAGCGGGATGAGGTCTTTTACAAATTCACTTGTCACCATGCTAACACCTGTTCTTGCGTCCGCTTTGCTTTCCTTTACAAGCCTTGAATTCGTAATAGTGTTCGACTTGTTCACATTTGTGATTGCGTTTGTTTCCCTGTTGTTCTTTATCAGGATACCGGTAATAAAAGAAAAAGCCGGAGCTGTGAAAGAAACGGTCATACGTTCGGCAAAAAACGGTTTGCGGTATTTGAAGGATAACAAGGGAATCCTGGATTTAATACTGTTTCTTGCGGTTATTAACTTTACAGCTTCAATATTCAATGCCGCCCTGCCTGCTATGATTCTTTCGCGGAACGGCGGAAGCGAGGTTTCTCTTGGTATAGTCAACACCGTCACCGGAATTGCGATGATGCTGGGAAGTCTCCTTGTTACCGTTCTTCCGGCGCCTAAAAGCAGGACGCGTGTTATATGCGGCTCCCTTCTTTTTTCAATGAGTACGGAGAATTTCATCCTCGCTTTCGGAAGAAACACCCCTGTTTGGTGCGCAGGCGCCGTCCTGGGATGGATTTTAATACCGGTTATGAACGCCAATATGGACGTCCTTTTCCGCTCGAAAATCCCGGTTGAAATGCAGGGACGGGTCTATTCCGCAAGAAACACGCTCCAGTTTTTTACTATTCCTATCGGATACTTGTTCGGGGGGTTTCTGGTTGATAAGGTTTTTGAACCCTTTATGGAAGCGCAGTCCACGGGAAGCGTATGGAGTATGCTGTTCGGAACGGGGAAAGGTTCCGGGGCGGCAATGCTGTTTTTCGTAATCGGCATATTCGGCGCGCTTTCCTGCCTGCCGTTCTGTGCGGATAAGCATATACGCAGACTTGAAAAGTAATATTATTCTTACGAAAAAGACCGCTTCGGCGGTCTTTTCAGTTTGCAGACAAAGATATATTATCTGCGGACTATAGCCATAAAATTATATTGTCATTCTTAACTAAAAATAAGCATTCGCTATACTTTTTATATGTTTTGTTATAATATAAAGGGGTAAATCGCATCCGGATGTGGATTCACACAGGAAACCTCTGAATGCTTCCTTTACTTTTGTATAAGCTTCAATATCACTAATAAATTCTGATATTCTGTTTGTAAACTTTTGCAATTCATTGATATTTTTTATATCTAACAGTAATTTTTCATAGAAAAACCAGTATAATCTTTCTGAAGTTTGTTCGTCAGTAACAGCTTCTTCAAATAAAACTGATAAGCTTTTAAGATAATTTCCCATTACCCGGTCATTAAGCATACCTATTCTGTTAATCCATTCAGTAAGATTATCTTTCAGGTTTTTATTTATATCACCGTTTAACATGTTAATTATATATTTTGATATATATTCAACAAGAGCTTGTCTTTCTGTATTATACATATTAATACCTCCAGTTATAATTATAACCCATATGTATATAAATGTCAATACATATGAAAGTTAATTATTACCCTTTTGTGTATTATAATAAGTACATAAAAATATTTTAGGAGGATTTAGATGAAAACTCTTGACAGGATACGGGAAATACTGCGTAAACGCAATTGGACAGTATACAGACTGGGTGAGGAATCAGGCATACAGTCGTCTACGCTTACCAATATGTTTAACAGGGATACCAACCCCACAATTCCAACTCTTGAAAAAATCTGTAAAGGTCTTGGAATAACACTATCACAATTCTTCGCTGAAGGTAATATGATTGAGTTATCAGACGAGCAAATGGAATTGTTTGAAAAATGGGTAATTCTTACAAGTGATGAAAAACAAATAATCATGGATATTATAAATAAATTTAAATAAACATATGTTAATAAATCCGCTTCTGTAAATTGATATTTCAATTATACAGGAGTTTTTTATTTATAGATTCAACTTTATACTCCACACTCCAAATTTATAAATCCATCCTAAAATGTCATGTACATGCCTGTAAAATCACAAAAAAACAAACTTTAACATATAATATGACAAGGTAATTTTATGTTCAGGGGAGGAAGGCAATATAGATTCACCCTCTCCTATAAATAAGCAGATACGGAAGCGAGGAAAACGCCATGAAAAAATACACACTGAAAAAATTTCTTTTACTGATACCAATCGCAGTGCTGTTAATAACCGTTATATTCCTGGAATATAACGTTCAGTACCTGAAAAAAACAGCCTATACCTTTGTTTACAATACCAATGTGGAATCGGTTCAGCGGTTTTCAAGGCAGCTGAACGAGCTTTCATCCATGGGGTATACAAGCGACGTTTACGGGGAGCTTTTTACGGGAATGATTATGTCATACAATAAAACGCTGGGTGAAAAGGACGCGCTTATTACTTTCCTTATGGATGAGAAAAGGGAAATCCGTCACAGCAGCTTCAGCAATCAGGATTATCTTTCTCAAATGCTTGAAAACGAAGAGAATATAGAGCTCCTCAAAGGAGCCTTCGCAACCCGAAGCTACGGAGAAATCGTTCTTCAGAACGGAAACAAAGAGGAAATGGTATATTTCCACCGGTTTTACAGCGGAAATGACGATTATACATTGTTTATGTGCATTGACAAGCGGTTTACAGACGCGCAGCTGAGTACCGACGGTCCCGTCATGACTATTTGCGCGGTCGGTCTGCTCCTTCTGATAATGTCGGAATATACGGTCTGGCTGAAACTGGTATGTATGCCCGCTCCGGTTAAAACAATTAGGAAGAGGGATGACAATGGAGATTAATTATGTTGAAGTGCTGATTAATATTATACTCGCGTCGTTCGGGGGACTGGTTAAGCGAATAGCCGACCTTGAAAAAAAGTCGGATAAGAACGTCTCCCTTTCATATTATATGGCAGGTTCGTTTATAGCTATGTTTGTGGGCATTATAGTGTATCTGCTCTGTAAGAACTTCGGGGCTTCACCATTCCTCACAGCCGGTCTGACGGCTCTTTCGGGATATATGGGTTCCCCGGTGCTTGACATCCTGTCTGATTTTGCAAAAAAACGCTTTGATAAGAAAACCGGCGGATGATTGGCGACTAATTAACAATTAAAAATTAACAATTAACAATGGCGGTATGATTTTAATTTATTATATAAAATTTTTAACTGTTATGAGGTACTGGTATGTAAGTAAAGGTTTTAACCGCTATAAAAGACTATTGAACCTTTGTATTTTTCTCTTATAAGGTTCTCTTATATCCGTAAGTCCCATCAGATAATCAACACTGGTTTTATAAAATTCTGACAGTCTTTCCATAACATCAATTGACGGACGTAATTCCCCCGTTTCATACCTTGAATAAGTATGCTGAGTCACATTAAGAAATTCAGCAAGATTTCTTTGGTTCAATTCATTTTCTATGCGTAATTCCCGAAGCTTTAAATTAATAATCATTTTTATACCCTCCTGATTTAATATCATTTATTAACCCATTATGGTTATTATATCAGATATTATTAAATAAGTCAACCCATTTGGGTTAAACTATTTAATATTATTCCTCTATAATTTAAATGGTGATAATATATGACATTAGCAAATGCTATTAAAAACAGAATACTTGAATTATGCAAAGTACAAGGTATAACCCTTAATAAACTTGGTTATGTATGCGGTATCACACAGTCAACGCTTAATAATATAAAAAGCAAGGACAGAAATCCGAATATTTCCACTATTAAAAAGATTTGTGACGGTTTGGATATGACCCTTGCCGAATTCTTTGAAACCGAGGAATTTAACAAACTGGAGCAGGAAGTAAAATAAAATTAATATTTAAGGGGCTTTCGTAAAAAAACGACAGCCCCTTCAAAATTTATTCTAACTCTTAATTCTTAACTCCAAATTCTTAACTCCACACTATTTAATGTCTGCCGAATAATTGAAAAATGCCGTCGCTATGCGACGTAAAAGCATTTTTCGATTATTCGAGTGCAAGGTTTTTGAGTAAAATTACTCAAAACTCTTGCACTT
>QMCD01001552.1_pt1 | contig 21174 bp, 21 predicted proteins | sample 1821841 | NCBI WGS metagenome assembly QMCD01 (sample SAMN01991225, study PRJNA193472) | Termite gut metagenome, whole genome shotgun sequencing project. | isolation source: worker | host: Macrotermes natalensis
TAATGTATATTCCATTGTTTTTCCCCCATGCTTTTTTCTTTTATTATACCATATTTCGTTAGCTTTGTATAGTTTTTAGAAGGACTCAATTGTTAATTAGACTACTGGGGGTTTTTACTTGACTGACAGGGTTTTAATCACAGGCGCTTCAAGGGGAATCGGCAGAGCAGCCGCCGCCGCCTTCGGCAAAAACGGATATGATGTAATTATAAATTATAACAGCTCGTATGAATCAGCTAAATCCGTATGCGATGAAATCATAGCTTCCGGCGGTAATGCAATGATATATAGAGCTGATGTTTCCGATCCGGCTCAGGTAAACGGCATGTTAAACGCGGCAGGCGGCGTTGACATACTCGTAAACAATGCAGGAATAGCGGAGCAGTCGCTTTTTACGGACATAACCGAGGAAATGTGGGACAGAATGTTTAATGTGAACATAAAAGGAATATACTTATGTACAAGGGCTTTCTTGCCGTATATGCTCAACAGGAAGCGCGGGCGGATTATAAATATTTCATCGGTGTGGGGTGTTTCGGGCGCGTCGTGCGAGGTTCATTATTCCGCATCAAAAGCGGCTGTTATCGGATTTACGAAGGCTCTTGCGAAAGAAACGGGTTTATCGGGGATAACGGTAAACTGCATTGCCCCCGGGGTTATAGATACTGATATGAACATGGGACTTGATAATAAAATTTTATCGGAGCTTAAAGAGCAGACTCCCCTGAACAGGCTCGGCAGGGCTGAGGATATTGCCGGGGCAATACTTTTCCTTGCATCCGAAGAAGCGTCGTTTATTACCGGGCAGACTATTATCGCAGACGGAGGGTTTACGCTTTAGAATTAACAATTAACAATGGTTGTATACCGCCTGCGGCGGTATTATTAAAATAAAAGAGCAGCCAGCCGCTCATTGTTCACTTATAATGAGGTTATCAGTTTTTATAAGTATTAGCACAGAGTTTGGAGGCAAGTGTATATGAACAGCAATGATTTGCTTGCGGTTGTGACCTCAATCGGCAGTATGCTAATCGAATACGGCGCCGAAATATACCGCGTTGAGGAAACTATTTACCGTATAGCGGAAAGCTACGGTTATTCGTCAGGCGGAAAATCGGTCGAGGTATTCGCAATCCCCGCCAGCTTAATAATTACGGTAGACGGCGGGAACGGTTTTCCGCTAACCCGGACTAAACGTATTTTATCCCGAGGGACAAACCTTGACAGGGTTGATAAAATAAACAATCTGTCAAGGTTCATATGCGCCGAGAAACCCGAAAAAAATGAAATCCTGAATAATATCGAGAAAATAAAGCAACGGCATATATACAGCTATCCCGTTCAGGTTATAAGCTATGCGGTGGTGGGGGCTACCTTCGCGCTTTTTTTCGGCGGTAATTACAGGGACGCTTTAGTCGCCGGGGTAATCGCCGTATTCATACGGTTCGTTGAAACCCTTGTTGCAAAAATCCGCCCGAGTATTTTTTTCCAGTGCGTGCTGTGTTCATTAATGACGGCATCAATCGCTGTGATTGTATCCCGGTTAGGCTTTACGGACGGGTTTGACAAGGTTATAATAGGCGCTTCAATGACAATGGTGCCGGGGGTAATCCTGACAAACTGTATGCGCGATTTCATAGCAGGGGATTTTCTGGCCGGGCTTTACACCCTGACCGAAGCTTTAATCGTCGCCGTGGGTATGGCTGTAGGAGCGGCGATAGGTATTGCGGTTTTTACCAAGATGTTTTAATAATTTATATAATGTCTGCACTTATAAAACAGTTTTCTAAGAAAACTGTTTTATAAGCAGACATTATCAAGAAGTATTGCGAAAAAGCTCTGCTTTTTTCGCATCTGGAAACAGGAAACAGACTTGTCTGTTTCCAGGAACAATTACACAAAATGTGTAATTGTTCAGTACGCATTATATACTGAGGAGCAGATAAATGATAAGGAACTTATTATTCGACTGGGGAGATACATTGATGACAGTGAATTATAAAGTTCAACTCAGCAGGATTTATGAAAGGACCGTCATAAAAATGCAGTATATAACCGAATACGGGCTTCCCTGCCTGTACAGCTTTATTGCGTCCATAGCTTTCGGAATACAGTTTAATATAAAGCTCAGGCATATTGTCGCCGCCGGTGCCGGAGGGGTCGTATGCCAGTTTGTATATATGCTCATAGCCTTAAACGGGGCATCCGAAGCGCTTGCCTGCTTCTTCGGGGCAGTCACAATCTCGCTATATTCGGAAATACTGGCGCGAAGGCTCAGGGTGCCGGTCAATATGTACCTTGTAATCGGGATTATCCCGCTTGTTCCGGGCAGTTATATATACAACACAATGATAGTGCTTGTAAACGGCGATATAGACGCCTTTTTACGCCAGTTCACCGATACTATGGCAATTGCCGGAGCAATCGCTATGGGTGTATTTGCGGTATCATCCGTTATAAGGCTTTTGAATCTGAAAAACAAACGCAAGAGTTATACACGCTGAAAATTAATAATTAACGATTAACAATTAACAATGCCGGTATAACGCTTTCATCGTTATGATTTAAAGATTTAGAACCTGTTCCCATAAAAAAATGTATGGATTTTCGAGCATAATTTTATCTAAACAAGGAAAAATGCTTTTACATCGCATAACGACGGCACTTTTCAATTATTCAGCAGATATTATATAAAATCACCGCCGGAGGCGGCACCACCATTATTAATTGTTCATTGTTAATTAATACCAACACTACCTAACTACTACCTCGTAACATTTAAAAATTGCGAATAATAAATTTAAATCATACCGCCGCAGGCGGTATACCGCCATTGTTAATTGTTAATTTTTAATTGTTAATTGGTACTACCCGCCTATTAGGCAGAACGGAGCTTTATCATGAAAAACGAAAGGGAAAAAATATCCTTAAACGGCGGCTGGTCCTTTCATGCGGGGGACTTGTCTGATTTTGAGTATATTTCACACGACGATATTTATAACTCGTCAAAGGCAGGCGGAAAAAAAGGCGCGCCCGCCCGGGATTTTGACGACGGCGGCTGGAAAAAAGTCAATGTCCCCCATGACTACATAATCGAACAGAATACCGACGAAAAAGCGGCGGCTGACTGGGGTTACCGCCGGAAGAACAACGCTTGGTACAGGAAAAGCCTTATCCTTGACGGCGGATATGAGGGTAACAGAATAGTTATCGGATTTGAAGGCGTCGCAACGGAGTGTACGGTTTATTTTAACGGTTCAGTTGTAAAAAGGAATTATTCGGGTTATAACAGCTTTGAGGTTGATATAACCGACCGCGCGGCGCTTGACGGAACGCCTAATATCCTTGCTGTTTATATAAACGGAAAAGCGTTTGAGGGCTGGTGGTACGAGGGAGCGGGAATATACCGCAATGTATGGCTTAACATTCTCCCCCCGGTACATTTTGCCGAAGAACCGTATATAATATGCGAAAAGGTTAATGAAACGGACTGGGCGGTTACCGTCACGGGTGCGATAAACGGAGACTGCTCCGGAAAAAAGGTTACGGTTAAAAAAATCATCACCGATTACCTTGATAATGTGACGGCGGAGTTTGAAACACAGTCTCATACCGTCAAAGATCCTTTTATCTGGGATATAAATTCCCCCGCTCTTTACAGACTGACAACCCGGCTTTATATTGACGGTGTAAAATGCGACAGTTATCAAAGTATATTCGGCTTCCGGACAATAGAAGTATCCGCGGATAAGGGATTTTTCCTGAACGGCAGACACGTAAAAATCAAGGGTACCTGCAATCATCAGGATTTTGCGGGGCTTGGAACAGCCGTTCCCGACAGCGTATGGGAATATAAAATACAGCGTCTGCGCGCTATGGGATGCAATTCATACCGTTCAGCCCACGGAACGGCATCGGAAGGCCTGTTAAAAGCCTGCGATAAATACGGTGTTATACTTATGGATGAAAACCGCAATTTTGAAACGTCCGAAGAATGCCTCGAACAGCTCAGAACAATGGTAAAACGCGACAGGAACCACCCGTCAGTAGTATTTTATTCACTATTCAACGAAGAACCGATTCAGGGAACGCCCCAAGGCAAAAATATGACTCTTCATATGATTAAGGAAATCAGGAGGCTTGACGGAGAAAGGTTTATAACCGGAGCTGTAAATGAAGGAATACTCAATGAAAACGGCGTTTCAGCGTTACTTGACATAGCCGGTATTAATTATCAGATAAACGAATATGATAATTTCCATAAAAAATTTGAAAAGCTGCCGGTTATAGCCACCGAAACAAATTCCTCTTTCCAGGTAAGGGGATGTACAAAGACAAATAATGAAAATCATACCTTTTCCTGTTATGACGAAGACGCGGCAGGGTGGGGCAATACTGTAAGGGAAACATGGGAGGCTGCGTTAACGCGCGACTTTATTACAGGAGCCTTTACATGGACCGGCTTCGATTATCTGGGAGAACCGACGCCTCATACCTATCCGAGCGTGTCAAGCTTTTTCGGGATGATGGATACATGCGGCTTTGAAAAGGGAGGGTTCTACCTTACAAAGGCATTATGGAGCGATAATCCGTATGTTCATGTCCTTCCCCACTGGAATTTTGAGGAAGGCGAAGATGTCAGGGTTATGTCCTGTACGAACTGCGAGGAAGCGGAGCTTTTCATCAACGGAAAATCCCAGGGGAAAGTCAGGATTGACAAGTTCAAGCAGCACACATGGGATGTAAAGTTTGAAACCGGCGACCTCAAGCTCGTCGGTTATAATAAAGGAATAGAAGTTAAGTCATGCGTAAAGAAAACCGCCGGTGCGGTGTCAAAGATATTATTAACCCCTGCATTCGACGCTTTCAGCGGGGATATAACGGCAATTCCGGTGACAGTAACCGCCGCTGACGAAAATGGTACGGAAGTACCATATGCAGATAATATACTGACGCTGTCAGTCAGCGGAGGGGTTATTCTCGGAACGGGAAACGGCGACCCGAATTGCCATGAAAACTTTAAGGGCAAAAAACGCAGCCTTTTCGCCGGTAAAGCCATGGTTATTATCGCCGCTAATAAGGGTATGCAGAATGTCATGCTTAAGGTCAGCGCAGACGGTCTTAACGAAAAAGCGCGGCTTGTAATTCCGGTGCAATAATCAGAAAGCATATTTACGAAAGGCATCAATATGAAACGCAGGATTATTATAAATATGTGCGCGCTCGTCTTATTGTCGATTGCCGTAATATCCGCCCTGTCAGTATATATTTTTTATTCCGACACAGAAAGACGGCTTAAAACAGATATAATCGCAGATGCAGTCTATATTACAGCCGGTATGGAGCTGACAGGAACGGAATACCTGTATTCGCTTCAGAATCTTAAAGGGCAGGAAACGCGCATCACTTTAATTGCTCCTGACGGCACCGTTCTTTATGACAATTTTACCGACGCCGGACAGATGGAAAACCATCTTGACCGACCGGAGGTTTTAAAGGCTCTTAAAAACGGCTCCGGCGAAGCTAAACGCCTTTCCGGAACGCTTGATACGCAGACGTTTTATTATGCGGTAAGGCTCGCCGACGGAAAAATCCTGCGTCTTGCGGGTGATATAAGCAGCGTTTATAAAATTATCAGGGATATGCTTCCACTGATTTTCCTGACCGTCATTATCGTCTTTTTTATAGCCGTTCTGATAGCAAATATCCAGACAAAAAAAATCATAACCCCGATTAACAGTTTAAATATAGATAATCCGGGAGAAACACCCGTATATGATGAGCTTTCCCCCCTGATTCTTAAAATGGAACGCCAGAATTCGCTCATAAAATCGCAGATGGATGAAATGAGAACGCAGCAGCTTGAATTTTCAGCTATAACTGAAAATATGGCGGAAGGATTTATCGTTGTTGATACCAAATACGACGTTCTGTCATATAACAATGCCGCGCTTGAAATGCTAGGGGTAAATCAGGTCAGTGACAAAAACAGGAATTTAATGGTCTTTAACCGCCGGCTGAGCTTTACGGAAGCGGTAAAGACCGCATTGTCAGGATTTACCGCCGAACAGATAATGGAAATCGGGGTTAAATTCTATAAAATAATAGCCAATCCCGTTAAGGACGGCGAGGATATTGACGGTGCGGTAATCCTGATTCTCGATGTAACCGAAACGCAGACGCGTGAAAATCTAAGGCGGGAATTTTCCTCAAATGTATCCCACGAGCTTAAGACCCCGCTTACCTCAATTTCGGGATATGCCGAAATAATAAGGGACGGCATCGCAAAAATCGAGGATACGAAACGGTTTGCGGGGAAAATATATGACGAGGCGCAGCGTCTTGTCGCTCTTATCAGCGATATAATCCGTATTTCCCAGCTTGATGAAAATGAAAGCCTTCCTGAAAAGGAGGACATTAACCTTTACAGCTTATGCTCGGAAACAGCCGGAAGGCTTAAGCCTAACGCGGACAGCAGGGGTATTGTAATTAACCTCAACGGAAGCCATGCTGTTATTTACGGCATTCGTCAGGTTATCGGGGAAATGTTTTACAATATAATTGACAACGCCGTCAAATATAATACTGACGGCGGTACTGTTAATATTGATATTGAAAAGACCGGAATAGAAGTAAGGGCAAGCGTTTCCGATACCGGCATCGGCATTCCCGAGGCCGACAGGGAACGCGTGTTTGAAAGGTTTTACCGCGTTGACAAAAGCCATTCAAAGGTTATGGGGGGAACGGGTCTGGGGCTTTCTATTGTAAAGCACGGTGCGGCTCTCCATAAAGCGCGTATCGAACTGGAAAGCGAAACCGGGAGGGGTACGAAGATAACGGTCATATTCGGCGGTTAGAAAGCCGTTTTTACCCTATTATCTTAACATAAAATTTCCTTTTCCTGGGCGGGTCGAATTCGCAGAAATAAATGCCCTGCCATGTTCCGAGCAGAAGCCTGCCATTACTGATAATAACCGTCACTCCCGAACCTGCCGCCAGCGCTTTCAGGTGCGCCGTGCTGTTGCCTTCCGAATGGAGGAATCCGGGGCTGTCGGGAAAAGCCTTGTCAAGCCCGGTAAGAAGGTCGCGCACCACATCGGGGTCGGCGTTTTCGTTTATTGTAATTCCGGCGGTCGTATGCGGACAGTAAACAACCGCGATACCGTTTGAAACTCCGCTTTTAGCGGCGGCTTCCTTTACCTGCGGCGTTATGTCATAAAAATCCTCCCTCTGAGCTGACAGGGCATACTCGAAAAGCATGATAAACCTCCGTATTTAATGTATTTCTATGTAATGAAATAATTCTTATTGAATAACAACATTTAAATATTTTATGCAATTTAAACAATATATTTAAATATATTTAAATATAAATTGTTTATAATTATACTTAAAAACTATTGTATTTTTTGTTTTTATGGTATATAATAAGGATGTAGTTAATCTACGCTTTTTATGAACTCTTAGTAGTAGTTGCCCCACCATACGGGGTTTTTAACAAGGCTAAGAGTTTTTACATTTTTAAAAATAGGAGTTCTTATGGAAAATTATGAGGAAAAGAAACAAATACCAGCTGATATTTATAATAAACGCATTATGACAACGGCAATTTTAGTAGATGGCGGATTTTATAGAAAAAGAGCAAAGCTATTAGCGGGTGAAAAAAGACCTGCTGAACGCGTTAAAGAATTATTCGAATATTGTTTATATCACTTAGAAGATAAGAACGATAAACGCTATTTATATCGCATATTTTATTATGATTGTCCGCCTTCTAAAAAAAACATATATAATCCTATTACTAAAAATACAATTAACTTAGGAGAAAGTGAGCTTTTTACTTGGACAAATGAGTTTTTTAACGAATTGAAGACGAAAAGGAAAGTAGCTCTAAGATTAGGTTCATTAAGCGAAAACCAACTAAATTATAACATTAAGCCTGAAGTATTTAAAAAATTATTAAGAGGAACTATAAAATTAGAAGATTTAACTTTAAATGATTGTAAATTAAATATTGAACAAAAAGGAGTTGATATGAGGATTGGAATTGATATATCTTCCCTTGCATTTAAAAAACAAGTAAATCAAATTATTCTAATAGCAGGAGATAGTGATTTTGTTCCGGCTTCAAAACAAGCGAGGCGTGAGGGAATAGATTTCATACTTGACCCTATGGGGAATCATATTAAAGATGATTTATTTGAACATATTGATGGTATAGAAGATAAATCACATAAGCTTAAGAATAAAATACATAAAACTATTAAAATACCATGTTTATAATCAATTATAACTTATAGAATATTATAAACTGTTTTATTTTGGATTATTAAACCGGCAGCCATACCCTCATCTGGTTTTCCCCGCGATTTGCCCAGGAATAATAAGGCACAAGGTTAATCCTGCATTCGGTCTGAGAGGGTTTTTCATACGAATAAAGGCTTTCCGAACCGTTAAGGCGAAATCCCTCAACGGAAATCTCAGCAATCCCCTCAAGCTTGCCGGCGTTGTAGCCGGATACTTCAATATTTCCCCCGTCCTTTACCTTAAGGCTCAAAACATCGCCGCCGTTGTCAGCCCCTTCGGCGCAGTAAACAAGGGGACCCCTTGTAAAAGCGACCTTTGAGCTGTTATCGCTTACCTTTTCATTGCAGTAAACGCATTTTACCGTCATATCATGAACAACGGTGATTTCATCCCCTGAGGAGAAACCGCCGTTAATATATGCATACCCCTTAACAACGGTATAATCCGGCTTTTTACCGTTAAGACAAATATCGGAACTGACGCTCCAGGAAGGAAGCCTCACGGCGAGAGTCATATCCGTATTACCATTATCGCTTATAATTTTGTAAACAACCTTACCGTCAAAAGGGAAATCCGTCGTAACAATTATTCGGCATCCGAAGCTGGCGGTTAAGTCAAGCTCCCCCCCTATAAAAAGGTTTGAATAAACGGTGCGGGCGCTTTCGTCCGCAATCCAGGCATATTCCGCGACGGACGATATAAGCCTTGCGGCGTTCGGCGGACAGCATGCGCATGCAAACCATTTCGGGCGTTCAGTCAGCGCATGGTGATGGGTTTTAGCCCTGCCCGATATACCCGGCAGGGATTCAAGTGGATTGACATAAAAAAACCTTTGCCCGTCAAGCTGCATGCCCGCAAGGACGGTATTATAAAGCGCACGCTCCATAACGTCGGCATATTCGGAATTCTTTTCAAGGGCAAGCATTTTCCTCGCAAAGAAAACAAGCCCTATTGAAGCGCAGGTTTCGGCATAAGCCGTGTCGTTCGGAAGATGATAATCCCTTGTAAAAGCCTCGCCCTCGTAAGATGAGCCTATGCCCCCCGTTATATACATCTGTTTTCGGGTAATGTTTTCCCAAAGCGTTTTACAGGCTTTTTCCAGGCTTACATCCTTTATTTCTGCGGCAAGGTCAGCCATCCCCGTATAAAGATAAACGGCGCGAACGGCGTGTCCCGACGCTTCGGTCTGTTCGCGGACGGGTTTATGGCACTGGGTATATTCCCTGTCATGATGATTGTTTCCCCAGACCGTCCATTTATAACGCTCGCTTTCCTTAATGAAAAAGTCGCTGTCAGCGCCCCTGACATCAATGAAATGCTTTGCAAGTTCAAGGTATTTGTTTTTTCCTGTAAAACGGTAAAGGCGCATCAGCGCAAGCTCAATTTCGGGATGCCCCGGATACCCCGGCGCGCCGTTTGTTATAAAGTGTTCATAGATGTGGTCAGCCATTCCGCACATAATGCTTAATAATTCAGTTTTACCGGTGCAGTCCGCATATGCGACGGCGGCTTCAATCATATGCCCCGCGCAGTAAAGCTCATGTGCTTCCTCAAGGTTTGTCCAGCGTTTGTCAGGTTCTTTGACGGTAAAGTATGTATTCAGGTAACCGTCCTCATGCTGCGCTTCGCCGATAATGCCAATCATTTCATCGCACCGCCGCTCAAGCTCTTCATCGGGATACAAAACAAGGATGTAAGCCGCACCCTCAAGCCATTTTGCGGCGTCGCTGTCCTGAAAAACCATCCCGTAAAACTCGGATGTGCATTCCCCTGTTTTAAGCTTTTCGGCGGCAAGTATAAAATTCTGTATGCAATGGCTTTTCTCCGCACCCTCAATTTCATCCTTCAAAGCTTTTTCCTGATAAGGAATTACGGTTTCTCTGATTAATTTTTCATACCGGCTGAAAAACCTGCCCCTGACTTTAAAAATTTTTATAAGGTTATCCATATCAAACTCCGTTCCCCCGCCTTTACGGCGGTATAAATATTAATGAAAGCTGACGGTTATCACTATACCAATTAACAATTAACAATGGTGGTATACCGCCTGTGGCGGTATAATTTTAATTTATTATTCGCAATTTTTAGATGTTACGAGGTACTAGAAATTCTAATAAAAATCTTCCCGTGCATGATAACCTTGACAATACATAATAATGAGTGAATTATATCATATATTTTACCGAAACGCAATAGGCTTGACAAATTTTAATAAAACAGCCGGTTTTGTATGAATACCCCGGAAACGACAAAATACGATATTGACTTACTTGGTATTTTACAGTATAATGATTACGGTAAAAAATATGTTTATGTAAAGGATGGTATAAATTGAATAATTTATTATGGCACGAATTATACGGAAAAGAAAATGAACCCTCTGAAAATCAAATAAGCGGATTTATAAACAGTCCCCTGTGGGATGATTTGAACGGCTGGTTAAAGCGGGAATACCATACCCAGCCGAAGATGTTCTACAGCGGCTGCTCCATGGGTAACGGGAATTGGATGGGCTGGAACGCCAAATATAAAAAAAGCGGAAAGGTTTTATGTTCAATATACCCTAAACAGGGATATTTTTCGGCTCTCCTTAATATCGGCTCAAAACAGGAAGCCGAAGCGGACGCGCTGATTCCTCTTTGCACAGGGTATATTCAGGATTTATACAGGAATACTCAAAGCGGCTATAACGGCAAGTCGCTGGCTGTCCAAGTTACTGACGAAAGCATACTCCGGGATTTGAAAAATTTGATTTCAATAAGGGCAAAAACTTGATATTATTTCTTAGTAATTATACGAAATTTCCCCGTGTAAAATTGTTTTTACACAGCTTTTGCCGCTGATGCAAAAGCCTTTTGATAGACAGAATTAAATAATCCTGATAAACTTTAATTACAGGAGAAAAATAATTTAAAGGGTGTGTAATTAAAACGGAGCTTGCAAGCCAAATTAAAAAATACCGGACGGAGCTGAACCTTTCCCAGGAGGAATTTGCCGAGAAAATCTATGTAACCCGGCAGACCGTATCAAACTGGGAAAATGAAAAAAACTATCCGGATATTCATAGTATCCTGCGTATTGCAGCCCTTTTCAATATTTCTCTTGACCAGCTTATTAAAGGAGATATTGAGATTATGGAAAAAGAAATCAATAAAACTGAATTGGAAAAATTCAGAAAGAGCAGTTATATCTTCAGCATTCTGTTAATAGGTTCTGTTATTGCCTTTTATCCTCTTGTGCATTTCTTTAATCTGTTCGGATGGGTTATATGGGGGACTTTGTTTGCCGTAACACTGTTTTTCTCCATTATAATTGAAAAGCAGAAGAAGCGGCATAATATTCAGACCTATAAGGAAATAAAAGCTTTTTTCGACGGAGTAATGCTGGATGAAATCGAAGAAAAATTAAGGACTGGGAAAAAGTTATCAAAATGGCTTCAAAATGTGCTTATGATGCTTGCAGCCGCAGCCGTAACCGCTGTTGTTATTATTTTATTCGGTCTGCTTTTCAGATTTTTAGGGGTATAGCATTAATAAATACAGCTGAGCAGAAATATATACTACCTAAAAAAATAATACACACTACATTTACAGTCCCGTAATTCATTGTTAAAGAGTAAGGCGCCCGAATTTTAAAAACACGGACGCCTTACCTTTTTATTTGTTGTCAGTTATTTACGGCTATTAAAAACTTTATTTTTTTGCCTTCCTGTGAAAACATCCGTTCGTGCTCGGTAATAATATTATATTCATAACCGGACGAATGCAGGTCTCTCGTTATGTACCTTATTTTATATCCGGCTTCCTCAAAATACAGAACCGACTCCTCAAAAAGCTCGTCGTCATCCGTTTTGAAATGAACCTCCCCGCCGTCCTTTAAAAAGGTTTTGTACTGTTCAAGCTGGCGCGGATGTGTGAGCCGCCTTTTGTTATGCTTTCCCCTGGGCCACGGGTTGCAGAAGTTAATATACAGTCTGTCAATACGGTCATTTTCATCAAACGCCAGGAAAATGCGTTCGATATTCTGGGATACAAGCTTTAAATTCGAGGGAGAAGGCAGGTTATTTTCAGAATAAAGCTTTTCAGCCGTACGCCTTGCAACGGCAAGCATCTCGCTTTTTATATCAAGGGCAAGCCAATTAATACCCGGGTATTTCATCGACGCTTTAGCCGCAAAGCCCCCCTTGCCGCATCCAAGCTCCATATAAACGGGATTATCGTTATCAAAAACCGTATTCCATCTGCCTTTGAAATTAATGCCGTTTTCAATATAATAGGGGCAAGCCGCAAGCTCGGGACGCGCCCAGGGTTTTCTTCTCATTCTCATAATTAAAGGGTTCTCCTGTTTTAGGGCGTGTTCCCGCTGCCCATTCTGCGTGTCTAATGGTTGAATTTTTATCAGTCGCTGTTAAATTTTCTAAGCGAATTTTTAATACGCTTTTAATACAAGCAAGTATTACAGCGAAAATCTGTCTGGTACCTCTTAACATCTAAATGTTAATATATTATAATTAAAATCATCGCCGAAGGCGATACCGACATTGTTAATTGTTAATTGTTAATTATTAATTGACACAGGGTACTAGTTTTCCCTGTTTGCCTTGAAATCCAGTATTATACAGTCGGATTTCGGTTTAAGGCAGCGGTAATGCACGCCTGCCGCGTCAAGCATTTTTTTGGATGCCCTTACATCGTCGGTATCGGCATATTTGTCGTACATATAGACAATCTGGCTTATTCCCGACTGGATAATAGCCTTTGCGCATTCGTTGCAGGGGAACAAATCGACATAAATCCTGGCTTTCTGCAGGGATTTCCCGCTTGAATTCAGGATGGCGTTAAGCTCGGCATGAACGACATATTTGTATTTTGTATCCTCGCCTTCCCTGTCCCAGGGGAACGTATCGTCGGAGCAGCCGGTGGGAAACCCGTTATAACCGGTTGAAAGAATAATGTTATCCTCCCCCACTATGCAGGCTCCTACCTGCGTGCTGGGGTCTTTGCTTCTCTTTGAAGCAAGAACGGCGACACCCATAAAAAACTCATCCCATGAAATATAGTCAGTACGTTTCAAAACGAACACCCCTTTATAAAATAAAAAATTCTGTGAACAAGAGCAATTACATAAAATGTATAATTGTTCAGTACATATTATTTATCATACCTTAATTGTAACATACTGTAAAAAAAAAAGCAAATTATTTTATATAAAAATTTGAAATTACAGTTGATTTTGGCAATTAAATATGATATAATTTGACTATATCTATTAATATTGTGTTAAGGATTGTTTTTTAATTTATATATTAATATATGAAAGAAATTCCATAAAATTAATTTTTGCGTGATAATGCGGAACGGAGCGGAATATGGATTATAAAAATGAATTCATAAGGTTTATGGCAGAAAGCGGAGTATTAACCTTCGGGGACTTCACACTGAAAAGCGGACGAAAAGCCCCGTATTTCATCAACTGCGGAAATTATAAAACAGGGACTCAGCTTGCGAAACTCGGCGGGTTTTACGCCGACTGTATTGCAGCTAATAAAATACCAGTTGAAACGCTTTTCGGTCCGGCTTATAAAGGAATACCGCTTGCGGTTTCCGCGGCTGTCGCATTAAGCGGTAAATACGGCATTGACGTTTCATACTGCTTTGACAGGAAGGAAGCCAAGGACCACGGAGAGGGGGGTATGTTTGTCGGGAAAAAGCTTTCCGGCAACGAAAAGGTTCTGATAATAGACGACGTAATGACCTCCGGGAAGGCGCTGAAGGAATCCGTGCCTAAGCTGAAATCCGAAGCCGACGTGAACATAACGGGAATGGTCATTACCGTTGACAGAATGGAAAGGGGGCTTAATTCCGGGCTTTCAGCCGTTGAGGAGGCATATTCGGAATTCGGTATTAAAGTATACTCAATAGTGAACCTCGACGACATTATCACGGCTGTCAGGAACGGGGACGCTCCGGGTTCGGAATATCTGCCGGCAATGACGGAATACCGTAATAAATACGGAATTTAACGGTTATATATGTAATATAAGGTTAATAAGCTGATAATGTACGGAATGTTAATTTATTGTAACGATAAACATAGCGTGCGTCTGAAATTAATGCTGATACGCGTTTAAAACAGGATTAGCATAAGCTTCAGACTTGGGAGTTTTGTCCGCAAGGACAAAACATCCGGAAAGGATGGGTATATAAAATGAGCGTAGTTTTAGACCTGACCGTATCGGCAGCCGAAATTCTGGACGCCGTCGTTTTAATGGACAAATCCCCGGCTTATGCTGCCTTCAAGGAAGAAATAGAAAAAATCCTTACCGAATTCAATAAGACGGGACGTTTCGGCGACGCTGCCGAAATTGACGTTAAATGGCTGGTTGAAAATTCGTCCGACGCTGTCAGGAATATGCACAGGGCGTTTCTGATATGGACGTTCAACGAGGAAAAAACGGTTTTACATATAAAGGATTCGCAGTATTACACATATCTTAAGCTTTTTTTCAAGGGTCAGGAAAATTATCTCGTATCGCTCAACGGGGGAAAAAAGTCCGTTGATTCAAAGGATATATCGGATTTTAAAGCAAAGTACATCTCCGAAATCGGAACCAATCCCGATTTATTCAACAGCCTGAAGGAGTTTTTTGCCGGTTATGTATACGGGTATTTCTTCAATTACCTTAACGAGCAGGCAATAATGCGGGATTACGCCGAATTTCTTGTCTGCCTTGGCATTATGTCAAATAAGGTCAGCGTCTCCGAAACGACAAAGATGAAAATTCTGCCTAAGATGGCTATGCTTCTTAATAACGACCGTTTTAAATACATAAGCGGTGAAATTCCCATCAGCGTTATGCTTGACATTGTATACAGCCGCTTCGACAAAAAAAATCTTTCCGGCGATGAGGATATAAGGCTGAAACAAACGTTAAGGGACTATATTGTAACAAATTATTCCTATCAGGAAGACGACGGCCTTGTCATTGACAACGTAACCGAAAGCATTATGACAACCCTTGTTTCAGAATATATTTACGCCCCCGATTTTTCTTCCGATTTTTATATGAATACCTTTGACGGAAAAAGGACTTTCCTTGACGCCGATAAAACCGATACGGGAATTTTTACCTCAGAGAAGGTAAAGCAGGTTGTTTCGGACAAGTGCCGCGAGAATTACAACGACTATTTCTGCTCTGACAGGGAGGCTGTAATCGAAGTAGGCATAAACGCCGGAGCTGTCGGCTACAGATACCCCCTGACCTACCTGGATGGTAAGAATTTCTGGTTCGCTGATATTTACAAGGTTCTCATGTTCCCGGCATGCGACCGCAGTATTTACGTGAGCGTTGACGAAAACGACCTGCCGGTAAAAACGTTCCCGTTTGCCGGTCCGGCTTTGAAAACCAATATAATCCGAATCCTCGGAGGGCTTAATACCGAAGGCTTTACAATAAGAAGCGATAAAAGGGACGCCCTTGTGTTAATAAACTCGCTTCCGCAGACAAAAAACCTGTCCGATGAAGACAAAAAGATGAAAGCCCTTGAAATACTGCTTTATATTATTTCCGGCAATATGGACTGCGTTTCGTATCATAAGCTCCTTCATGAAAATGTGTTCGGAACCGGGCTTTATGAGGATTACATACGCTACAGGATGGAATGTATTTTCTCCAGGGGGATGCAGTCGCTTGAAGCCAAGAAAAACCTCCTTGACGAAATCAACAGGATTAAGTAGACGCCTGACAGGCTCCTAATAAAATGAAATAAAGGCAGAATATTATGAAAATCAACAGAACAATTACTTATTTCATTGCCGTATTATTGTTGAGTTTACTGCTGAGGATGAGAATAAAACTGCGCAGATTTATATGGCAACAGATAAAATTACTGTATATCCGGGCTTGAGCTTTCTCTTTCCGTTCCCGTAACCGTATATACAGGGGATACGCAATGATAAAACACGGTGATGCTTTATGGCTTAAGCTTCTGAAAAATTCTGTTTATATGAAGGGTAAACCAGCCTGACGAACAGGAACAGGTTAAATAAAAAAATTATTATAAAGAATATAACCGCCGCCGTTTCGGGTATTCCTGAAAGTAAAATCCCGTTGAAATCACCGCCTCCGACAAAACGGTATAATACCGACAGATACAAAGGGTCGAGAAAAAGGAGAATTACCGTGGTATAATATGCCGCGGTTTTCAGTTTTTTTCCGGGTAATTCAAGTATCCTCATCCTTTGCCATACTAAAATATACCCGGCAATCAGCGCCGCCGCGGCGCCCGAAATACAGAATATAAATATTTTCATATCGGACATAATACCGGTATCGGCTACTATCTGAACTCCCAAACCGAATTTTACAAAGCGAATGCCCTTGAATGCCCCGAACAGAAGGGCGGTTACCAAATGAGCCCCCTCATGAATAATGTAATAAATAATCACGCCGATAATCAGACCCGTCCATTTCCTCATATTATTCTTAAGCATTATTATCGTCCTCTCTTTCTTCGGGTGCGGGCGAGGATATAAATGTAACCGCCCGTGTTTTAGCATTTACCTTTACGGGGAACCGGCTGTATTTTTCCGCCGTTTCAAATATTTCCCTTATAAACTCATTATAATCATTATCATCCAGCCTCAGTGCGTTTGAGCTTACAAAAAGTCTGTCTTTATAAGGGTTTTCCGATTCATTGCCGAAATACTCCGTAAAATCGGCTATCAGCTTTGTCAGTACGGAATATACCAGCGTATGAAGCTCCGAACCGCTTTCATTGCCCGACGCGTATATCTTTTCGGTGTTGAGGGAATAACTTTGTTCAAATGTGCCGCGTATTTTTTCTTCACTGACTATGCTCAGTATTCCGCTGGATGTTAATACCCGCATATGCCTGTACAGAGTAGCTTTCGGAACATCGGGCAAAGCCTTTGCTGTCTGCGCGACGGTTACGGGCTGGTTTTGAGCCGTAAACTGAATAATACGCATTCTCACCGGATTTAAAAGCAAATCCGCTTTGTTTTTCATATACAGTCTCTCCTTATTATTATCATATATGATAATAATACCACATATGATACTGAATGTCAAGTGTAAAAAATTTCCGTTGTTAAAACAATGAAAAAGGCCGCAGTTTACTGCGACCCTGCAAGGTAATATGCATGAAAACCGGGATATGTGTTATATACGGCAGAACCGCCTTACATCCGTTTTTTACTGAGCAGTTTATCCATATTTATGTAAACAGGGGTAAGCCCTTTTTTTACGGCATATTCCGAAACAAATTTATTATCGTATATTTCCCCGAAAATAATAACATAGGCGCTAGAATCAATCATTTGCATATAAGCCTCTTCGCTGCCCCCGAACGGCTCTTTTATAAACCTGATATGGTCTGCTTCTTCAAAAATTTTCATAAACCTGTTACCCTCCTTAGCCTTAGCGCGAAATTCTGATAACGGAATAATAATATGCAGTTTCATATAAACAAATTTTTTCATCCGGCATATCATTCCGGCGCAGAGAAGCGGTATTCCGTAATCGCAGTCGGTATAAAAATCAGTAACGCCATTTGTATGAAAAATCTTTATTATTCTTTTCAGGTTGCTTTTTAACAGCCTGTAGGATTTCTCATCGAGGTTTAATTCACGGTAATCCGAAGCCGCAATTGTACATGATAACATATAAAAACTATCCTTTCTCTTTTCTGATTAAAGCTTATACCGGACGGCACAGGCTTTTTTATTATTAATACAAATATTTCTATAGTTATTATATCATAATATTAGTATAAAGTCAATACTTTAGTTATCGCTCCATGGTGATAATAGTAAAATTTGTATATATTTATATTGGTGATTAAATGATTGATTATAGTATTATAGGCAAAAGAATAAAGAAAGCACGTTTAAAATCTAAGTTAACTCAGGAAAAAATGGCTGAAATACTAGAAATTTCAACTAATTATATAAGTAAGGTTGAAAACGGTAAAGAACGCCCAAATTTAGAAATGCTCGGCAGGATTTCCGTTATTACAAATTCGTCACTGTCATATTTAATAACGGGTGTAGTCGCTGAAGGCGCGGATTATCTTAATAATGAGCTTTGGGATGTATTCAGGTCATGCTCCGCCGAAAAGAAAAAGCTTATTTACGATATATCGGTCAGAATATCAGAGTTTAATAACAGTGAAAATAAGTAATTAATAAAAAATCTGAACGCATGACAAAAAAGCAGCGCCGGGCTGAATATGAAATATAAAAGAGCGTGTTCAAACCGCATTGCCGGTATGAACACGCTTTTTTATAATGGAAGCTTTTATGTCTTGAAAAATGATGTTAATTATGGTATAATGTCAGTATTATAAAAACCGGGATGTGTATTGTATGCAGTCAAGAACCGATAAAGCCGATATGCTTCATAAAAAGGGTTATAACTGCGCCCAGTCCGTAGCGTGCGCATTCTGCGGCCTGACGGGAACCGACGAAACCCTGGTGTTCAGGCTTACCGAGGGATGCGGTCTCGGAATGGGAAACATGAAGGGAACCTGCGGCGCAATCACGGGAGCAATCGCCGTTGCGGGGATGGTGAACAGCACCGGCAATACCGATTCCCCCGATTCGAAGGGCAGCACATATAAGCTTTCACGCCGTATAATGGACGCTTTTTATGAAAAAAACAACTCCACCGTCTGCTGTGAGCTTAAGGGTATCGGGACGGGCATACCCCTCCGCTCCTGTCCGGGATGCATAAAAGACGCCTGCGAAATACTGGAAAGCATATTCAGCGAAGAATAACCTTTTTTATTTCACGGAGTGTTCGTATATTAAAAAAATAAGGATATATAATGATAAGGAAATTTATAACTGCGGGGATTTTGTCAGCCTTGCTGATGACTTTTTCCGGCTGTGACAAGATTGACGAGAGCATTGCCGTAAACGCGGAACTTGAAATAACGGTTCCCGTAACAAATGTCAGTAATAATACATATCAGCCGGATACGCAAACTGAAATTGCCGCGGTGAATAAAAACCCGGGTCATACTTTGCTGACTAATACGCCGGAATCCGTGTCAGAAAGCGTTTCTTCCGCAGCGTACGGCACTGAAAACGGCAAAGTCGTTGAATCGATTTCCCTGAGCACATACAGAATTGAAATAAAAACCGGGCAGAGCATAATGCCGGTTGTGACAATGCTCCCTGCCGACACTCCCGATAAAACCGAAATATGGACTTCGGACGACGAAAATATTGCAGTTGTGGATAATCTGGGGAACATAACAGGCATAACGGAAGGAAACTGTATTGTCAGGGCGGCTTGGGCAGTAAATCCCGATATTTACGCCGAGGTTGAGGTTATTGTTATAAACAACCCGGACACGTCAGGAATTACATATATAGACGGCATACTTATTGCAAACAAGACCTACCCCCTGCCTTCCGATTATAACCCGGGAGCTGATTCAGCCGCAATGTCCGCCTTTGAGGAAATGCGTGAAGCGGCGGCTCAAGATGGGCTGAACATATATATTTCATCGGGTTACCGTTCATATGAATACCAAAGCGGTCTTTATGAGAGGTATGCGCGAAATTACGGAAAAGAAGAGGCGGACAGGTTCTCGGCAAGACCGGGGCATTCCGAGCATCAGACGGGGCTTGCCTTTGACCTTAATTCCATTAACGATTCCTTCACAGAAACCGAGGAGTGCGAATGGGTTGCCCTGCATGCCCATGAATACGGCTTTATTGTGAGATACCCCGAAGGAAAAGAGGATATTACCGGCTATAAATACGAGCCCTGGCATCTTCGCTATCTCGGCAAGGAAACAGCTTCAGCCGTTTATGAAAGCGGGCTGACGCTTGAGGAGTACCTGAACATTTCATCATCATATCCGGATTAAATTAAACGGACAAATGCAAAGCTTATTACACTGGAAATTTTGTCCCACAAGACAAAACATCCGAGAGGATTATTAATATGTATTCATATGACGAATATACAGGTATGATTGAATATATGAAAAACGCTTATTTCAGATACCGGGATATTTATGAGGATTTATATATAAAGACAAACAGCGATATAAAAAACAAGCTGCAAATACGCAGCCGGAAGTCAATCCATAATATAGACGCATGTCCCCGCCCGAACTCGGCTTCGCTTGTCAGGGAATTTGAATTCAGCGACAAGGGTGTGTGGGAGGATAAAAAGCAGAATTCATTCACCTGTTATCTGAACAAGCAGGGCAGGGTTATAATGACCACCGCCGGCATTACCCAGTTTGTGGAAATCAATGTTTCAGACGGCTCCGATACATTGCTGCTGGGTTTTGTTCAGACGGAATACGGGCATGAGCTGAAAAGCGTGGGTCTTGTGAAGCATATAAAAAACGCCGCCGCCTGCTTCGGCGTTATGGAGATAAAAAAAGCCAACGCAAAAGGGATTGAATTTACACTAGTCACCGAGGAATACGGTTATGACGAGAACGGTAATCTGCTGAATATCCTGGTATACGGTTATGATTCGGAAAGTGAAATCACAGTTTTCGACAAATCCGCTCCGGTTAAGCAGCTTTGGTACAACGAGCTTGTATCGGGTGAGATTTATGCCAATCCGGCCGTTCAGGTAAGGAAGTTCATTTATGAAAACGGAGCTTTAAAACGCGCGACTTCGAGGGATATGTACAATAACAGGTCTAAGACCTTTATCCATAAAATCATAGAATAAACCGTCACCCGGTGAAAAGGTGACGGTTTCTTTTTTTATATATAATGCGTACTGAACAATTACACATTTCGTGTAATTGTTCCCAGAAACAGACTTGTCTGTTTCTGGTTGCGAAAAAGCAGAGCTTTTTCGCAATACTT
>QMCD01000808.1_pt1 | contig 21165 bp, 15 predicted proteins | sample 1821841 | NCBI WGS metagenome assembly QMCD01 (sample SAMN01991225, study PRJNA193472) | Termite gut metagenome, whole genome shotgun sequencing project. | isolation source: worker | host: Macrotermes natalensis
CATACACAAAATGGAACACCTCTTACTGACTCTTAATTTCGCTTAGCCTCTCTAAAAATCGGGAAATTTCTGGAAATTTAAGGTACTTATTGCAATGATCGTATCACCCAATTTTCTTTTTGTCAATATATTTTTCAGAAAATTCATTGACATATGCATTTTATAAATATATAATTAAAATATATTAATGATAAGTTAAACGATTAAATATTTTCCAGTATTTTCAATCTTCTAAAGCAGGCAAACAAGTGCGCGGGGGCATTGCGGCGATGGGCGGTTTCAACGAAGTCACCAGATATGTAGGTAATCAATACCAACTCTTTGGTATAAGAGATATGACGCTCAACAGCGGTAGGGAAAAGGGCGTCCGTATTTTCGCGGTCAAAAACGGTTCGGGGCTGGAATTTGAAGTGGTAGCGGACAAAGCGCTCGATATCGCGGATTTTAGGTATAAAGGCGCCGGTTGCTGTTATTTGTCCAACCCGGGCATCGTGAACCCCCAGTATTATGTGGAAGATGGACGGGACGGCTTTGACCGAAATTTCTCTGGTGGTATGCTGGTAACGTGCGGGTACACCCACATGGGCGCGCCCAGCGTGGATAACGGCAGGAAGCTGGGGCTGCACGGGCCGCTTCCGGCAACGCCGGCCGAAGAAGTTTCGGCGCGCGTGGAATACCGGGAGGGTGACCCCGAGGTCGTCATACTGGGCAGGATGAGGCAGGCGCAGCTTTCCGCCGAGCACATCATGTCGGAACGCCGGATCACCTGCAAATATATGGAAAATAAAATTGTGATAGACGATCGTGTGTGTAATGTGGGTTTTGAAACACAACCGCTGATGATGCTGTATCATTTCAATTTTGGGTACCCGCTGCTCTCGCCCCACGCCCGGTTGGTCATTCCCGAAAAAAGCTACGCGCCCCGGGATGCGGTGACAGAGGCGGGAAGCGAAAACCGCCTTCGGTTTGAACCGCCCGGAGACGGCAGAAAAGAAGAGTGTCATTTTTACGAGTTTTTCAGCGAGCCAAACGGTGCGACGGCCGCCCTTGTGAAAAATGAAATGTTGGGGTTTTCCGTGCTGCTGCGCTTCAATGTAAAGCAGCTTGCGTATATCACGGAATGGAAGAGCATGACGTCGGGCGACTATGCCCTTGGCATCAACCCCGGCACGTATACGCCGATGGGGCGCGTCCACGCAAAGGAACACAATTTGTTGCAGTATATCGAGCCCGGTGAAACCTGCCCGTTTCGGTTTGAACTGGAAATATTGGAAACCGAAGCGGCGGTCAGCCAGGCGGAACAGTATATTGCATCACTTAAGCACTAAAACTATTTAGAATAAATCAATAATAAGATAGGAGATGAGTCACAATAATGGAAAGAAGCAGTGCGTTGAAACAGGTAACGGAAGTCGGGCTCCAGATAGAGGATGTTATGCCGAAAGGCACGCTGGAGTATGCCCGTTGCCAGAGACTGAGAGCTCAAATGGTCAATTCAGTTCCCTACTTTGAAACCGAGCGCGGTTTGCTTTATACAGAATCATACAAGCAGACGGAAGGGGAGCACGCCATGATAAGGCGGGCAAAAGCGCTTGCCCATTGCTTGAAGCACATGTCCGTGTACATCCTGCCGGATGAAATTATCGTTGGGCACAACAACCCGCACCAACGCAGCGGCGGCGTTTTCCCCGAGTATGCGGTAGATTGGATCAAAGACGAGATCGACACATTCCCCACGAGGGCGGCCGATAAATTTCAGGTTGACCCCGAACAAAAAAGGATTTTTATGGAGGAAATTTACCCCTATTGGCATGGAAAGACGCTGTATGACCGCATACAATCTATGATTCCCGAAGATGTGCGGTTGCAAAGATATGAAGCGCAGGTATTCAGCCTGGGGTTGCACGAAGACGGCGGACTGGCGCACGTTGCGCTCAATCATCAGAAGATCCTTACCCGGGGCTTCAAAGATATCCGGCGCGAGATCATGGAGCTTATGGAAGCGACGCCGGAATGGGGAAAAGACGCGCTCGCGAAGAGGCGGTTCTGGCAGGCTTGCCTCATTGAGATCGACGCGGTGGTCGATTTCGCAAATCGTTATGCCGATTGTGCCGCCACTATGGCCGAAACGGAATCCGACCCGAAACGCAAGGCGGAGCTGAGAGAGATAGCAAGGGTTTGCCGCCGTGTGCCCGAATGTCCGGCCGATACATTCCAGGAAGCATGCCAATGCGTATGGTTTATGCAGCTCATTCCGCAGATTCAGGACAACGGCACTTCTTACACGCCCGGGCGCTTTGACCAGTACGCCTATCCTTATTATGAGAAGGACATCCTTTCCGGCTGGCTCACAAAATGTGAGGCGCAGGAGATATTAGAGGCGTTTTGGATCAAATTTTCCGAGGCTATCAAAATCTACAAAGACGCCGACGCTACGATACACGCCGGACATCCGACAGGCCAAAACATGCAGTGCGGCGGCATCAACCGGAATGGCGACGACGCCACAAATGATTTGTCCTACCGCATGCTGGAAAGCCATAGCCACCAGCTTTTGTTCCAGCCAAACTTCACGGTTCGCCTGCACAGAAGGACGCCGGATGATTTCCTAATCCGTTCTATCGAAGCGGTGCGCCTGGGCAGCGGGTTGCCGCAGATGACGGTAGATGAGACGTTTGTGCAATCGCTTACCAACATCGGCGTAAAGCTGGAAGACGCGCGGGACTATGTGCCCGTCGGCTGTGTGGAGGTTTCCCCGCTCAATACATGGGGCAGGGGAAACGGCGGATATTACAATATGACCAAGGTTGTGGAGCTTGCCTTAAACAGCGGTAAAAACCGGCTTTCCGGCGTGCAGGTCGGCCCTAAAACACAAGACCCGCGCACGTTTGAATCCATCGAGGATTTCAAAGACGCGTTCAGGGAGCAGGCAGCCTACACAACTAAGATGAACGTCACGCTCAACAACATCATTGATATGGTGCATGCTGAAATGTGCCCGGTGCCGCTCGTTTCCATGATGGTGGATGATTGCGTCGCGCGCGGCATGGATGTAACGGAGGGCGGCGCGCATTACAACTGGACAGCCCCGCTTACGATCGGCATCGCAAATGCGGGCGATTCTATGGAAGGTATTTTAAGGGGTGTGTTTACGGATGAAAAATGCACGATGGCGGAACTGATTGATAATTTGGACAACGACTGGAAAGACAACGAGGCGCTTCGCCTTTACTTCGAGAACAAGATACCGAAGTATGGCAATGACAACGCCGAAGCCGACGCGTGCCTACGCTGGATCATGGACACATATTTTGATTCCCTCGAAGGGCATGAAACGATCCGCGGCGGCCCGTTTGTGGGTTCCTGTATTTCCATCGCCGCGAACGTACCGTTCGGCAAGTTGACGGGCGCGACGCCCGACGGCAGGCACAGCGGGCAGCTTTTGGCGGACAGCATCTCCCCGGCAAATGGCTTGGACCGCAATGGCCCCACCGCCACTATGAAATCCGCGTGCGCGGCCATCGATGGCGCAAGGGTTCCAAACGGCGTTATCTTCAATATGAAACTCAGCCCGGGGCCGCTGCAAACGCCCGAAGGCGTCCGCAAGATGGCGGATATGATAAGAAGCTATGTGCTGATGGGCGGGATACAATGCCAGTTTAATGTTATCTCGGACAAGACGATGCTGGACGCGCAGGCCAACCCCGATAAGTACAAAGGACTTACGGTTCGCGTGGCCGGTTACAGCGCGTTTTTCAACGAGCTTGCAAAGGATGTACAGGATGCTATTATCACAAGGACACAGCACGAACTGTTGCAATAAAGGGCATTTGCTCTTTGTAGCGGCCGGCGGGCGGCGGTATGGCAAACCCCCGTTCGCCGGCCTGTAAATTGGCTGCTGGAAAAGCAGAGTTCTTATTTTCTTCCGTCGGTAATGCGGGAAGATTCCCGCATTGCCGATTCCTGTTATATAAAGGTATATAAGGAAGCGGTTTGCCGCGTCAAGCGTGCCGGGTATGTGGATAGGGGAAAGCTGCGGGAGAATATGCCCGGAGACAATGAATGAAAGAATGAGAAAAAAATGATGAATGGCAATGTTTTTAATATACAGAAATATAGTGTAAACGATGGAGACGGAATACGGACGATGGTGTTTTTGCAGGGCTGCCCCTTGCGATGTCAATGGTGCGCCAACCCGGAGTCACAGGCCATAAAGCCGCCGCTCATGTTCACGGGCGACAAGTGCATCGCATGTGGGCTGTGCCTTGCCGCGTGCCGGGAAAACGCATTTTCCGCAATCGGTACTATCGACAGGAACGCCTGTATTTCCTGCGGTAAATGCGCGGATGAATGCCCGTCAGAGGCGCTTGAGCTAAAGTGCAGGCCGCGCAGTGTAGAAGACATTCTGGCGGAAATCGAAAAAGACAGGATGTTCTATTTTATGTCGGATGGCGGCGTCACGTTTTCTGGCGGCGAGCCGTATGTGCAGTGGGAATTCATCAAAGAACTCGGTGAAGCGCTGAAAAAAAAGGGATTGCACCTCGCGGTAGAAACGACAGGCTTCGCGAAATGGGAACATATTGAGTATTCTGTCGATTTGATCGATTTGTTTTTGTATGATGTCAAGGCGATGAATGACGAGATCCATAAAAAATATACCGGCGTTTCCAATGAGCGTATCCTCAAAAATATCAGGATGCTCGGTAGGCTCAAAAAGCGGATCATTGTCCGGGTGCCGCTGATGGGCGGTATCAACGACGACGAAGAAAACATCCGGCAAACAGCCGCCCTGGCGGTGGTAGTCGGCGCGGACGCGGTGCATCTCTTGCCTTACCATGAGTTAGGGGCAGTTAAATATCAGAAAGTCGGCATGAACTATGCGTGTGACGCTACGACACCCGCGGAGGAAGATGCGGAACGATTAAAAAAACTTGTGGAAGCGATGGGTATCCCGTGTGTGCTGCGGGGCTGATTCCGGCCGAGGGTAATCTGCGCCGCGTATTTGACACAGCTTATCAATAATGCTACTATTTATGCAGTTCCTAAAATAAAAATCCACGGCGGGGAATGCAGTGCCCATGATAACAATTAAGGAAGTTGCGGAGTTGGCGCAGGTGTCCACCGCAACTGTTTCCAATGTGATAACCGGGAAAAAATATGTCAGTTCCGAACTGAGGCTCCGCGTGAATAACGCTGTCCGAAAACTGAATTATACTCCCAGTAAAATTGCGCAGAGCCTGAAGATCAGAAGCACAAACTATATCGGCCTTATCGTCCCGGATATCACAAACCCATATTTTGCCGAGGTAGTGCGCGGCGTGGAAAGCATCGCGATCAAGCAGGATTATCAGATTTTCCTGGTGAATACGGACGGTGAGCGCAAGCGGGAGGAAGACGCGGTAAGCTCGCTGATGGAATACCATGTTGCCGGTGTTATTACCGTGGTGCCGCGTATGCGTGAAAACCAGCTTCGGAAAATGCTTTCTATACCGACTGTCGTCATCGATGATTTTATGGATATTCAAACCCCGAATTTTGGGTTTGTTTATACAAATAGCAGAAAAGCCGCGGCGGAAGTGGCAGGGCACCTTGTTGGCCGCGGGTATCAAAGGTTTGCGTGTATCGCCGGACCGTCCGATCACGTACACGCGATCGAATCACGCGTGAGCGGTTTCGTGGAAACGGTTTTGGAATATGGGTTTTCCCGCGATCACATACAGGTGGTGTACGGGCAAAAATATTCTATGGACGCCGGCTATGCGAAAATGAAAGAAGTGCTTGAAACGAGTCGTAAACCGATCGCGGTTTTCGCGTGCAGCGATATCATGGCGTTGGGCGCGCTCGCGGCTGTAAAAGAAGCCGGATACCGCGTGCCCGAAGAAGTGGCGGTCGTGGGTTATGATAACGTCTATTTTTCCCCGTTGCTCGACCCGCCGCTTTCTACCGTCAGTCAAAAAAAGTACGACGCGGGGCAGATTGCGGTCACCATGCTGCTCGATAAACTGGAACGCAAGGAAGCCGCCGCAAGCGCCCCGCAAAGCATTGCGCTGGACGCGGAGCTGATTATAAGGAAAAGCTCTTAGGTAACCACTGATCAAATAATGCGACCAGCATTACCAGTCGTAAAGATCCCATGTGGTCTCACACTCGAGCTCTGTGGACCTTCGGGGAATGATCGTCGTATCAAGATAGACCGGCTGTTCCATATTGGGGCGGGCATGCCCGGCAACAAATTCCAGCATCTTTTCCATTGCCATCCTGCCCATCTTGTAGCTGGGCACATCCACTGTGGAGAGCGACGGCTCGATCAGCGTACCCACATAGATATTATCGGTGCCGATCACGGCCACATCCTGCGGCATCCGTTTTCCCAGGTCTTTAAGCGCCCGGATAGCGCCGATTCCCGTTTCATCGTTGGCCGCGAACACAGCGGTAATATCTGTTTTCAGCATCAGGTCGCGCATACAGTGATAGCCGCTTTCGGGTGTAAACAACCCGCTCCGCACATAGTCCGGGTTAAACCGGATATGATGTTCGCGAAGGGCCCGGCAATAGCCGTCGTACCGCTTTACACTTGCGTCTCTATCCATAGGCCCGCTGATGTGGGCGATTTTGCTGTGCCCCAGCTTATGAAGGTATGTCACCGCGTCACACGCGGATTGCTCGTAATCCGATAAAATAGACTCTACGCCGGGTACTTTATAATACCGTTCCAGGCTTATGATAGGAACCTTGCGTTTTCCGTTCGCGAGGCGTTCCAAAATTTCGATTGTCTTACCGCCATACTCTTTGTCGTCATTCGCGTAGCTTGCTATGATCACGCCGTCCGGCATGGTGTGCACAAACCTTTCGAGGGAATCAAACTCCCGCTTGATATCATAATCGGTGGCGTACACATTGATCAGATACCGGCTTAAAAGCGCCGCATCCTGTATCCCTTTTAATATTCTGGCGTGGAAAGGATGGTAGAATGTAGGCAAAATCACGCCGACCGTATAGGATTTGTTGGTGCGCAAGCTGCTGGCCATGGGGTTTGGCGTATAGCCAAGCTGCTTTATCGCATCGTTCACACGCCGCGCAAGCTCGGGCCTGACATATTTATTGCCGGTACAGACATTTGATACGGTTGCCAGTGAAACACCGGCCAGTTTGGCAACATCCCTTATACTCGCAGGCATGTATTCGCCCCCCTAAAACAATTTATTTAGTATTATAGTCAAGTCACATAGTTATTTCAATTCTTTTGGCACAATAGCGGTGCGACATGGAAACTCCCCCGGCTCTGCTAAACCGGGGGATATCTTTACCAAGCCGCTATGCGAAACAGAAAATGCCTGCGCATATCGCCCGGATAAAGGGCAAAATCAATCTTGCGTAACCATATTCTGCCTTGTGGTCATTCTGGATTGGCTTACCAGGATCACAAGCAGCAATCCGCCGGTAATACACCCGCCCCACAAGTAGGAAATCTGGTTCAGGTTGATAATATTTCCGATGATCGTAATGATAAGCGCGCCCCACATGGAGTTTAATACATTGCCGCGCCCGCCGGATAGCAACGTTCCGCCCAAAACTACCGACGCAATCACATCCATTTCATAGCCGTCGCCCAGCAAAATATTACCAGAATAGGTGCGCGCGGCCACGATCGCGCCTGCAAGGCCGGTGCAAAGGCCGCTGATTAGATACGTGAAAAACTTTGTCTTATTTACAGGGATACCTTTCATCACAGCCGCTTCCTCATTGCCGCCGATGGCGTAGCAATTCCTGCCGAACGTCGTGTATTTCGCAATAATGATCGCAATAATGAAGGCGGCGATCATGATAATCGCGGGGACGGGCAGTTCGCCCACTTTGCCTGTGGCGATCTGTTTAAACGCGTCCGACGACACCGCGAGGGACTCGCCGCCGCCTGTGATCAAAAGCCCCAGCCCTTTTATGCCGGACATCATGGCCAGCGTGACGATAAACGGTTGTATTTTGAGCCGGGTTACGCAAAAACCGGTAAGCGCGCCGACGCCCGCGCAGGCGGCCAGCGGGGCAAGCAACATGAGAAACGCGTTTTCCGTTTGCATTGCGGTAAGGCCGACAACCACGGACGCGAACCCAAACAGGGAGCCGACCGAGAGGTCGATGCCGCCCGCCAGGATTACAAACGTACCGCCAATCGCCATGATGCCTATCATACTGGCTTGCCTGAAAAGATTCACGAAATTGTTCACGGAAAAGAAGCTTTCCACTGCAATGGAAGCCACAACAAATATTACGATTACCGCCACAAGGGTCGCTTTGCCGCTGATGAAATTCTTCAATTTATTACCGTTCATTTCCTACGCCTCCTTTGCGGCGGCGCGTGTTTTTGCCCTGCGCCCTCTCATTTTTCCGGATTTCACGCTCTTGTCGGACTGTATATACACAGCCAATATAATAATGATTGCCTCAAGAAGCATCGACCACGCCGTATCGATCCCATTCATGTTTACCGTCATCGCGATGATCGATATGATGAAGCAGCCGACCACCGTGCCAAGTACCCTTGGTTTTCCGCCCGACATGGACGTGCCGCCGATGACGACGGCCGCGATTGCGTTCATCTCCATGCTGGTACCCACCGAGCTGGGGTTACAGTTGTTTGTCCTTGAAACAGTCAGGATACCTGCCAGCGCGGCAAGTATGCCGAGCAAAACATAAACAAAAATAATGATCCTGTCGGACCGGATGCCCGATAGCTTTGCCGCCGTCGCGTTGTTTCCGATAGCTTCCACCGATTTCCCAAACACTGTACGCTCGGCAATGATAAAAAACACCACTGCCAGTATCAGCACATAGACCAACTGGACCGGCACGCCGCCTATCGATGTGCCGGACAGTGCCAAAAATGATTCGTCCACGATCTGCACCGTTTTCGCGTTGCTGACCATGCGCGCCACGCTGCGCAGTATAATCATCATGGCAAGCGTGAGCACCATAGGCTGGATTTTAAATTTTACCGTGAGCGCACCGATAAACGCGCCGATGCCCGCGCCAAAGAGGACCCCGATAAACAAACAGAACAAAATGGGAAATCCAAGTTCAGCCAGCATGGCCGTGATTGTCGCGCAAAGCGCCATAGTCGCCCCCACGCTGATATCGATGCCCGCCACCGCGATGACGAATGTCATACCCATCGCAACGCACATCACGGTGGTGGAGTGGATAATCAGGTTCCAAACAGTCGTCATACTGATAAAATTAGGTGTTATCACAAGGTTTATCACAAGCAATACAATAAAAACGATGATCGCGCCGTACTGCTTTGCGAACGCATTGCGCTTTAGGGCACGGCTGCTCAAATCTTGTATTCGCTGCAACTCTCTGTTCATACTTTCCATATCGTTTCCCCCTGAAAAATCATATCCGGTCAAATGGCGTGCGCTTCCGATATCCGGTGGATGATGCTTTCCTCTGTGATTTCCTCACGGGAAAGCTCGCCCACTACCTCGCCTTCACGGATAATAATGACTCTGTCGCAGTCGCGTACGAGTTCTTCCAGTATCGAAGAAATCATGACCACACTGATATTCTGTTTCGCAAGCTGTTGGATCAACAACTCTATTTCCATTTTTGCGCCTACGTCGATGCCCCTTGTCGGCTCATCCAATATGATAATATCCGGATCGGCGCAAAGCCCGCGGGCAATAATACATTTTTGCTGATTTCCGCCCGACAGGAATTTGATCAATTGCCTGGCGTTCGGCGTTTTGATTTTCAGCCGGCCTATGTATTCGTTTATGATCTCCGCTTGTTTTTTTCTATTGATAAAACCCCATTTGCTGATTTTTTTCAGGATAGACATCGTTACATTATCCTGGATGGACATATCCGGGAAGATCGCGTCTTTTTTGCGCTCTTCCGGGCAAAGGATAATCTTGTCCGCAAGCGCGTCATTTACCGTGTGGTACCTGACTTTTTTATCCTTTACGGTCATTTCTCCCTTTTCTATTTTTGCGTTGCCAAACAATACACTGGCGATTTCCGTCCGCCCCGCGCCGAGAAGCCCCGCCAAACCAAGCACTTCTCCTTCTTTCAGCGCAAAGCTCACACCTTTCAGTTTATTGCCGTCCGTCACGTTCTTTAGCGCGCAAATAGGCCTGCCGGTTTCTAATTGAGCGTTGTATTCTTTTCGGAAATTGACAATGGAGGACGCGTCCCGCCCGATCATTTTTGAAATCAACGCCAGTTTGTCCAGTTCCGCCACATCATAGCAACCAATGAAGTCACCGTCTTTTAAAACAGTGACCCGCTCGCAGATTTCGTATACCTCGTTGAGCCTGTGTGTAATGAAAATGACCGCGATGTTTTTTTTCTTTAGTTGCCGGATAATATCCATCAACGACGCCACTTCTTTGTCGTCGAGCGAGGAGGTGGCCTCGTCCATAATGACCAGTTTCGTTTCCTGCGATACCGCGGTCGCAATGGCGACCATTTGCTGCATCGCGGCACTCAATGTGCTGATTGGCTGCGTTACGTCTATATCCAGCTTAAACTCCCTTAGAATATCCCCGGCTTTTTTGTTCGTCGCTTTCCAGTCGATTAGGCCAAATTTATTTTTGATCTCATTTCCAAGAAACATATTTTCGGCTATGCTCAAATAAGACGCCGTACTCAGTTCCTGGTAAATGGGCTGGATGCCAGCGGCCTGCGCTTGTGCGGGCGATGTAAAGTTCACTTCCTTTCCCATAAACACAATCGACCCGGCGTCCCTTTGATACAAGCCCGTCAGTATTTTGATCAACACAGACTTTCCCGCGCCGTTTTCTCCCTCGAGCGCGTGAACCTCGCCTTCCCGCACCACGAGGTCAACGCCTTTTAGCGCGTTCACACCAATAAATGATTTGCAGATTCCCTTCATCTCAAGCAATATCGCTTTTTCTTCAGACATTTTCAGCATCCTTCTTTCTTTTGGGATGTAGAATAACTTGAGAGGGAACAGCGTGGTTACGCCATTCCCCCATACAGTTTCAAATGTGCTTTTTAGAAAGCCATGCCGTTTGTAAGCGCTTCTTCCGCATTTGTCGCGTCGATGATCTCCGAAGGGATCGTCGTTTCCTTTACCAACGGTTCGCCATTGAAGTACGCGGCGACCATGGAATAGATCAGCTCGCCGTTCAATGTGTCGCATGTGGCAACCGCGGTCATTTCGCCGCTGACGATTTTTTCGACAGCGGGCTTCTGCCCGTCGATCCCGAGCACGGTGATGTCGGTAAGGCCCGCGTTTTTGAGCGCGGCAACTACGCCGAGAGACATTTCGTCGGTGTGACAGAATACCGTATCAAACTGGCCCTGATAAGACTGGATGATGTTATCCATAACCGTCTGCGCTTCATCCATCAGGAAATTTGCCGTCTGCTGCACGATGACCTTATAGCCGTCACCGCCCTTTGCGATCGCGTTTGCAAAACCGGCAGACCTGCCGATTTCGGGGTCGGAGCCCAGGATGCCCTGTATCTCAACGATATTCGCGCTGTCGCGGTTTGCAACCAGCCAGTCGCCTACAACGCCGCCGTCCACTTCAAAATCGAACAGAGTGGCCGCCACAAATTGATCTTCGGATTTCTGGCAGTCATTTCCCAGCAGGAACACCGGGATTCCATAATCGGCTGCAATTTCCAACGCAGCCGCGCCGGCTTCGTATTCGATCGGCGGGTAAATGATGCAGTCAACGCCTTGGGCACACAGGTCTTCCACATCGGAAATTTGTTTTGCCTGGTCGTCGTCGGCGTCCGTATAAACGAGTTCTATGTCATATTTCTCAGCAACTTCAATCATATTGTTGAGCTGTGAAATCAGCCATGCGCCATTCGTGTTTCTTTCCGCAAATCCGATTTTTTTGCCGGCCAGCACGCTCATATCCGTATCAAGCACGGTTGCAAGAGGGTGTTCCCCGGAATCGGCCGGTTCCTCGGCAGCGGGTTCCTCGGCCGGCGTTTCTTCCGACGGTTGCTCGGGTTCAACGGAAGGCTCTTCCGCGGCGGGTTCTTCCGCCACCGGTTCTTCCGCTACGGGCGCAGCGGATTCTTCCGCCGCAGGCTCCGGCGCCGCAGGCGACGAGCACGCAACGAGCGCGATACAAAGCGCCACTGCCAAGATTAAGACCAAAGACTTTTTCATGTTTCTCCTCCTTTGATTTTACCGCCATTACTCTATGGCATTTTGTTTATGCAAACACCGGTAACGACTACGCGCGGCTTCCCCAAAACCGTGGATTGATCGCTTCCAAATGCCTCCATCGGAAAAATGGACTTGATAGAAAAACCTTTTACTAAGCGTTTTGAAAGCATAATATCCAATTTAAATGATGTATTTACATCAGTATATGCTCTCGTAGCAGATATGCGACTCCTGCCGGAAATGATGTATCTTGCATAAAATAGCAGTAAATTGGCACAACCGCAAGAAATAAAACGTTTTTCAACCCTATAGTATCATAGCTCTATATTTTATGTCAATACAGTTAGTAAAACCTTTTACTATTTTGTTTGCATTTTTAATAACCCGCAATATCTCAATGATCATTGGCGCAGAGCAAAAGAACTTAGCGCTGGACAAGCAAGGGCGAAATTGGTGTCAGGCAAAGCGTGCAAGAGCAATGAATTGGACAAAAGAGCGGGGGGAACTTACATCGACCCTTACTGTGACCAAAATATGTAATTCGTGACGCGAAATCGTCTGTGCGCGCAATACAGTATATTTCTATTTGGTTTTATGTTATGTTGACAATTGATATAGTACATTTAAATTTAGCGCAAGGATTTTGCATACATATATTGGATAGACAAGCGGGTGCTTTTTTGGGAGGGTTTATTCAGATGAAGATTCAGAAAAAAAGACTAGTTTCATTTTTTCCCGCGGGCAACCTAGATACCGACTAGATCGTCATTGTCAGCAGTGACTCACACCACGACGACGGCGAGGGAATCTATTACGATATCTCGTGGATGTGGATAAAGATACGTCATACTTCCAGTTGCAAGACAAAGAATACGGCGGGAGCAAGCCCGCGCCCGTGGCAATCACCCTTTCTACCCCCTATTGGCAAGAGCTGGATTACGACGACACCTATGTGTTCGGGCGCGGCTCCACTTCCTTTTCCATCACATCGTCACAGGAAGAAGGCGATACCGCTAGTTGGCAGGCGGGCGGCGGCATGAATTTCAGCGCGGAAGCGATGGTGGGCGTCAGCATAGGCAACCAGTATTCCTCTACCTACCACCGCACCACGCTCGACAATTACAACCAACTCGCCAAAAAATACGAGAGTGAGGGCGTCGTTCCCTTAGACGCCAACGCCATCATGCCACACCTGCTGGCGATCCCACAACCTACCCGGTGAACACAACAAGCATCCCCGGTATCAATGACGATAAAATATATGTGGGACGACACCTATATCACCAGCCGCCCCGCCGATGAATACGCGATAGCCTACGTTCCTGACCAAACCGGTAATTATGTAAGCGAGGTCGGCAGGGTTTCCGCCACGTAAAACTACTTTATCGACCAAGGCCTGCAACCGGGCACGCAATACACCTATAACTTGACGCCCAGCGGCAGCGTCACCTATCCTCGGTGGAAAACGTTTTTGTTTCAACAGCAGCGCAGATACGAGTTTAAATCCTGCCTTCCTAAGCACACCGCGTCACACATAATTTATCCTTACATTCCCAAAGCTGACATTTCCGGTCAGCACCAGACGGCTGCCCGCGTCCGGCTCCGGCCTTTTGCCCCCGAAAGAGGCGTCGCCCAGGCTTTTGCTAAGGCGTTCCTCCACACTCCAATGCTTTGGTATGTAAAGCTTTGTGTCGCCGAAGCTGCATTCGATGAACAGTTCCGCGCCCCCCGGCGCAAGCGCCGCCTCGTCAAAATACACCTCCAGATTGCCAAATGAACACTGAAGCTTTCCGCTCCTGAGCGCGCTCGAATGCAGGTACCGCACAATATTTCCGAATTTAACGCTCATTTCCGGGTCGTTGTCGTCCTCATTGTCCGAATGCTTTGCTTCCTGCCATCCGTCCCCGCTGCCCATATAGCAGAAATGGCTGCTGTCCCGGTAATGCTGCTTTTTTGGCTTGAGCAGGAAATGCAGCCCAATGCTGAGCAATACCGCCGCCACGATCAGCACTACAAAAGAGATATCCGGCCAGCCAAGCGGTTCCTGGTAGATCATATACAGAAACGCCGCCGAGATGCAGATGCCGAACCATACGCGGTAGATCGCACTTTGTATGATCACCGCCAAAAGTATGATCGTACCCAGCAAACTCCAAAAACCGATTTCCATAAAAGAGCCCACCTGGCTCACAATCAAGAGCACCGTAGCCAGTATAAAAAAGATGCCCCAAAAAATTTTCTTGCCGTTCATCGCACATTCCTTCTTTCTTCCAGTCTTTCCTTCACCTGCGTGAAATACCTGCGGGATACATAAACCTTTTTATGCGTTCCAGAGAACTCCACCAGGCTTGCGGAAGCCATATTGCGGGTGATCGAGTGTATTTTGTCCGTGTTGAGTATCAGGGACTTCGCCGCGCGCATAAACTGCCCCGGCAGCAAGTCCTCCAGCTCATACAAGCGGTGCTTAATCCGGTAGCTGTCCTGCGCTGTATGCGCGTAGACCAGGTCGCCTTCCGTTTCAAAAAACAGTATTTCGGAAACAGGGAAGTAATATTCCCTGTCCTGTTTGAAGAAAGCGATCGCCACCACACCGGCGGCCTGGTCCAATATATACTGGTGGATCTTTTGGATAGAATCATCCACCCGGGCGCATTTGATGACCACTTCACTCTCTTGGCGGCCATCCTCCACCTCAATCCGGATCTTCACACATTCACCCCCTTTCCCTGCATTATAACAATGGGTGTCCGCGAAAAAAAGGCCTTTTGGGCAAGCGGGCGCCTTTTATCGTGTAAGCGGTGTTTTTCACGCGGTGAACACGCGGGGTCACACGGGAATGATACCGTAATCCATCTTGAGTTGCAGTATGCGCCGGACGGATTCATCTATGCGTTCCTTGGAAAGTACGCCGGTTTCTACCGCCGCAAGTACGCCGTCAAGCGCCGTGGAAAAGTCCTGCGGCATCAGCACCATGTCCACACCGGCCGAGATGGCGCGGACGCTCGCTTCATCCGGCGGGTAAAGGTCGGTGATAGCCTGCATATTCATGGCGTCGGTTACAACCATCCCGGTAAACCCAAGCTCGCCCCGCAGTACATCGGTCAGAAAATAGGGGGAGAGGGACGCGGGTTCCTCGGCTGAATCCGGCATTGTGACATGCCCTGCCAATATAAAAGGCGCGCCCTCTTCGATCAAGCGTTTATAAATTGTGTAGGTTTCCTGTATTTGTTCGGGTGTGTCGCCGGAAACAGCGGCCCCCTCATGGGAATCTTCGGCTGTGCCGCCATGCCCCGGGAAGTGCTTGGGCGCGGACAAAATACCGGCGTCCATAAGCGCGCGGGCAAAAGCGGAAGCCATTTCGGCCACCACCTCGGGGTCATCGCTGTAAGCGCGGCTGCCGATCACCGTATTTTCCGGGTTTGTCAGCACATCGGCCACGGGGGCAAAGTCCACCGTAACGCCTATACGCGAAAGAGCGGACGCGATGGCGCTGCCCGCGTCGTATGCCGCTTGCGGCTCGCCTTTGCCGATCTCCCTTGCGGCGGGCTGGCTTTCGTAACCGTCCATACCGGACAGCCTGCTCACGATGCCGCCCTCCTCGTCAATGCCAATAAACGGCGCGACGGAGGAATGGGAAACGGTTGCGCCTGTAAGCGCTTTCACAGCGGCCTCGCTGGTGATATTATCGGCGAAAAGGATATACCCGCCCGCCTGTGTATCTTCTATGAAAGCTTTAAGCTCGTCATCCGGCTTGGTAAACCCGACTTCCCCCTCGTCGCCCGGTTGGCTTAAACGCAGAAAAAACATCTGTGCCGCTTTTTCCCGCAATGTCATCGAAGCGAGCAGGGAATCCACAGGGTCAGGGGTTGGCGTTGGGGTGGGGGTTGGTGTAGGTGCGGGCGTGGCGGAAGGGCGCGGCGCAAACGAAGCCGCAACCGGCTCATCTATGCTTGCCTGCGGCGGTTGCTCCGCCGAGCAGGACAAAAGCGCCAGTGCCAGTAAAGCCAGCAAAACAATAAGAACGCGTTTTTTCATGGGTACATGTCCTCGGTATATAAGTGATACGAATCCAAAACAGAAAAATCTGAAAACGGTTTTTCTATTTTACTATAATCGGCTGTGTATATATTGTTTCGCCGGGCGGTACAGGCTTCTTATGCTGATGGGTTCATCCCTTCCCGCGCACGGCGGCGGGAAAGGTGAGGGTGTGCCTGTCGTCACGCGCGCGGGCGGTTCATTAGGCGCTCCGTCATGGATAAAACAGTAAGAGTACTCCGCCTCAATTCGTCTTGAGCACGCTCATAAACGCTTCGGACGGCAATTCCACGCTGCCCACCTGCCGCATACGCTTCTTGCCCTCCTTCTGCTTTTCCAGCAGCTTCTTTTTGCGTGTGATATCGCCGCCATAGCACTTGGCAAGCACGTCCTTTCGAAGCGCTTTCACCGTTTCCCGCGCGATGATCTTGCCGCCGATCGCCGCCTGTATGGGTATCTCAAACATCTGCCGCGGTATCACTTCCTTGAGTTTTTCCGCGATGGCACGCCCGCGGGCATACGCCCTGTCCCTGTGCACGATAAGCGACAGCGCGTCGCATATCTCGCCATTCAGCATCATGTCCAGCTTCACAAGGTCGCTTTTTTTATAGCCTTTTATCTCGTAATCCATCGAGGCGTAGCCCCGCGTTTTTGATTTGAGCAGGTCAAAGAAATCGTAAATGATCTCGTTGAGCGGTATCTCGTAATGGATGAGCACGCGCGTCTTTTCGATGTATTCCATCGTTTTAAACGTGCCGCGCTTATCCTGGCACAGTTCCATCACCGCGCCCACATACTCGTCCGGCGTCATCACGCTCACTTCGGCCACCGGCTCTTCCATATAGTCGATTTGCGTGGGGTCGGGCAGGTTTGTCGGGTTTTCTATTTCCAGCACTTCGCCGCTCAGAAGGTGCACCATATACGCCACGCTTGGGGCGGTGGTCACAAGGTCGAGGTCAAACTCACGTTCCAGCCGCTCCTGAATGATCTCCATATGCAGCAGCCCCAAAAACCCGCATCGAAATCCAAACCCAAGCGCCACCGAAACCTCCGGCTCAAAGAGCAGCGAAGCGTCGTTTAAACGCAGCTTGTCGAGCGCGTCTTTTAAGTCGTCGTATTTCGCGCCGTCCGCCGGGTAGATGCCGCAGTACACCATAGGCGTTATCTTCTTGTAGCCGGGCAGCGCTTTTTCCGTGCCGTTTTGCGCCGACGTCAGCGTATCGCCCACGCGCGTATACGCAACGTTTTTGATGCTCGCCGCCACATACCCCACTTCGCCCGCGCGTAGTTTTTGGGTAGGCAGCAGCATGGGCGTAAACACGCCTACCTCCGTGCATTCAAACGTCTTGCCCACCGCCATAAATTTGATCTGTTCCCCGGCCGCGACACTGCCGTCAAACACACGCACATAACTGATCGCGCCTTTATAATTATCATAAAACGAATCGAACACCAGCGACTTTAACGGCGCACGCTCGTCTCCCATGGGCGGCGGCAGTTTGTCTACGATTGCGTCCAGCACCGCCTGCACGTTTTCACCGCTTTTCGCGCTGATACGCGGCGCGTCCGCCGCTTCCAGCCCCAGCACGTCTTCTATCTCCGCGGCAATTTCGTCCGGCCGCGCGCCCGGCAGGTCTATTTTATTGATAACCGGTATGATCTCAAGGTTATGGTCCATCGCCAGATACACATTTGCCAGAGTCTGCGCCTCGATACCCTGGCTGGCGTCTACCACCAGCACAGCGCCCTCGCACGCGGCAAGCGAACGCGACACCTCATAGGTAAAGTCCACATGCCCGGGCGTATCGATCAGGTTCAGCTCATACTCCGCGCCGTCTTTTTCATAGATCATGCGTACCGCCTGCGACTTTATCGTGATGCCGCGCTCGCGCTCAAGATCCATCGTGTCCAGGAGCTGTTCCTTGATATCGCGCCCCGCGACCGTACCCGTCATTTCGATCAGCCTGTCCGCCAGTGTCGATTTGCCGTGGTCGATATGCGCTATGATACAGAAATTCCGTATATTTTCTTTATAATCTTTACTCAATCGTGATAACATCCTTTGTAATACCGGCGTACCAACGCCTAAACTTCCGTGTATATTTTACGCAAGTGGTGCGCAAAAAGCAACACAATTCGCTTGCGGAACGAAAATATCTTTGACACGCGTTTGTGTCGTATTAATTCTATTTTAACAAGACAGAAATAAGCGAGAGATTACAGAAATATCTCACAGTTGTTTTTTAGAGCAAATTAACTTAACGTTGGGCAAGTAGGTTTGAGCAAAATTGGTTTCAGGCAAGGCGCGTAAACGCAGGCATATCGGCACATATGGCAAGTTTGCGCAACGCAGCATGAAGCCGATTTTGCCAAAGATAATGCTCGATGTTAAGTTAATTTGCCCTCGGTATTCCTATTGGGTCAAGGAGCCTGCGGCGCATTTAAAGTATTCCGCCTTCGGCGGCTTAGGGGCAAGCCCCTAAGAACCCCAAAGCAACACCAAAACTTTAGAGGAATACCTTAATAAGGGAGTTTTTAGAACCGTAGGTTCTCAACCGCCGGAGACCCCGGTGTTTGCTAACGACATCATAAATAAAAATTCATTTTTGCGACATGTGCATTTGCGTGAGCAAAAATAACCTTATCCGTGGAAAGCCCACGAAAGGGGGCGGAACCCCTTTCGTGCAGGACGAGACTAAAACGCACTTTTTAGAAACACCCCAAAATCGTTTTAGGAACGGGCGTTGTATGTAAGGCTATACATGGGATACATTGACCCAAAAGGAATACCCGAAAGGCAACTGCGGGATATTTAGACAATCCTGCACTTTTGCGGTGCTTTTAAAATATGATTTAGTATAAAGCGGTATTATTTTTTACCACACGGCACACTATTCGTGATATAATTATGTTAGGCGTTATGAGCAGCCTTAACAATTGTCAGTCGTAAAACGGAAGGGGTAACACAGCATGTCGGAGTCAATATATAAGCAGAATTTTGAGAAATGGAAGACCGCGCTTTTGGGGACGGAGTACGAAGCCGAGCTTTTGGAGCTGGAAAAGGACGCGGAGAAATGCGCGGATAGTTTTTACAGGGATCTTGAATTTGGCACCGCCGGTATGCGCGGCGTGCTCGGCCTCGGCACAAACCGGATGAACATATTTAACGTGCGCCGGGCGACGCAAGCGCTTGCCGACCTGATAAACGAACAAAACCAGGCGCACAGGGGTGTCGCCATCGCGTATGATACGCGCCATATGAGCGACGTGTTCGCGGAGGAAACAGCCGGCGTGCTCCTCGCGAACGGTATTCACGTTTACATGTACGACAAACCGCGCAGCGTGCCGCAGCTTTCGTTCGCGGTGCTTGAGTTGAACTGCTTTGCGGGCGTGGTGATCACGGCCAGCCATAACCCGTCGCAATACAACGGGTATAAAGTGTACGGTGAGGACGGCGGGCAAATGGCCACCGCCGATTCCGCGAAGATCACACAGTACATCGAACGTATAGAAGACCCGTTCCATATCAAAACACAGATGCTTGTCGCCTCGGACCGCTTTAACCATATCGGCCGTTCGGAAGATTTCGTCTATTATTCCAAAGTGGAAAACTTGATCATAAACAAAGAGGCCGTTCAAAACCAGGCGGGCAAAATAAACGTCGTATACACCCCGCTCCACGGCACCGGGCTGGGGCCTGTGCGGCACGTGCTGCACGATATAGGCATCAAAAAACTGCATATCGTGGCCGAGCAGGAAATGCCGGACGGCGATTTCCCCACGGTGAGCGCGCCCAACCCCGAAAACCGCGAAGCTTTCGACCTCGCATTCCTGCTGGCGAATAAAGTGGGCGCCGACCTCGTTTTGGCTACCGACCCCGACTGCGACCGCCTGGGCATTGCCGTGCGCGGTACAAGCGGCGAGTTTACCGTGCTCACCGGCAACCAGATCGGCTGCCTGCTGCTCGATTACGTGCTCTCCCAAAAACAGCCGGGCTTTACCGGCGATGAATTCGTGGTAAAATCACTGGTCAGCACGGATATGGCGGACGTCATAGCGAAGCAATATAATGTGGAGATGCGCAACGTCTATACCGGGTTTAAATTCATTGCCGAGCAGATCAAGCTTTCCGAACAGCAGGGCGCGGGCAAGTTCCTGTTTGGCTTTGAGGAAAGCTACGGCTACCTCTTTGGTACGTTCGTGCGGGATAAGGACGCCGTGCAGGCTTCCATGATGGTTGCCGAAATGGCGTGCTTTTACGCGGAGAAGGGTAAGACGCTTCACGACGCGCTGCTCTCCCTGTATGAAAAATACGGCTGGTACAGTGAAGTGGTCATTTCTCAAACATTGGAAGGGCAGGAGGGCATCCGCAAAATTATGAACGCGGTGGAAACGCTGCGCGCGGATTATCCCGAGAGCATCGGCGGTTTTGAGGTGCTTTCCATTTATGATTACAAGACCCAGACATTTACCGATAAGAAGGCCGGAAAAACCACGCCTATCAATATGGACAGCATGAACGTGCTTTCGTTCACGCTCGAAGGCGGTAGGTTCATTGTGCGCCCTTCCGGTACCGAGCCAAAGCTCAAGACTTATCTTTCCGTTTCGGCGGGCGACGCGGCCACGGCGGAGGCGCGGCTTGCCAAGCTGAAAGAGGGCGCGGATGGGTTGATTGGCGCGCTGCTTGAGGGGTAGGGGTGTATTGTTGGAGTTCATGATTTTGCCTTTAAGGGAGTTTCAAAGCCTGCGGCTCTAAAAACTCCCTTTTAGGGTATTCATCTAAAGGTTAAAGGTTTGGCGTTGCATTGGGGTTCTTAGGGGCTTGCCCCTAAGCCGCCGAAGGCGGAATACTATAAATGCGCCGCAGGCTCCCTGACCCGGGAGGAATGCCCGGATTTGCATACGGTGGTAAATGAAATTGGGACCCGCTCCTGCGCTACTGATAAAGTAGTAACATTTTCTACCGTGGATAGTTATGAC
>QMCD01000809.1_pt1 | contig 21165 bp, 15 predicted proteins | sample 1821841 | NCBI WGS metagenome assembly QMCD01 (sample SAMN01991225, study PRJNA193472) | Termite gut metagenome, whole genome shotgun sequencing project. | isolation source: worker | host: Macrotermes natalensis
AGGAGTACCCCGCAAGGGGGGAGGTGGTAGGTAAAACAAATACCTATTAATCATAACTCTAAGGAATTCTTTTCACCTACCACCTCCCCCCTATCGGGGTACTCCTCCTCCCAGGAGGAGGAGAATAGAGATAGTCTTGCTTATCACCAAGATATAGAAGAATCCGCGTTTGTCCGCTTAATCCGCGTTCGTCCGCTTAATCCGTGTCGTCCGCATATCCATTCTTCGTTAAATTCTCATTTATGACGCGACACTTATGAATAATGCAGGCTAAAACAATTGTGGTGAAGTATTTACAGCCTCAGCCGAAGTGCTTCAGCAACCTACCGGCAAGTTGCAAAACCACAGTTATATAAAAATCTCCCTGATGCATGACAAAAATAGTGTCTGTCAAGACCCGTTGGGTGTTTAGTCGTCCGAGAATGCGATATTTCCGTCCGAAGACAAGAACGCTTGGAAATACGGAAGTAAAAATCCGTATCTGCCTGATAGATAGATGAATATCGAAATACGTACATCTCTAAAAAAATACGGAAGACCTCTTTGAAGGGATTTTCATAATTTTCCGGGGATTCTTTAAAAACGTTCCAGGAGTTTTTTAAAAACTATCGGAACGTTTTTTAAAACTATCCTTACGGAATAGTGTGATTTCCGCACGGCATATATGCGGTTCCAGCACGGGATATATGCGATTCCCGAACGGCATATATGCGGTTCCCGAACGGGATATATCTGGTTTGCGCACCGGATATATCCCGTTCCCGCACCGGATATATCCCGTTCGCGCACAGCATATTACATGATTCACGTATGAGATTATCCCGTTCGCGTTCCACACATACACTGTTCGCGCAGAAAGCAACCGATTATTGCATAAATCCCCTGTTTTGCACCCCATTTACAGGGAATTTCTGCATATATATTCACTACTTCCTGCCTGCACCTCCTCTTTCTCCCCCTTCCGGCAAAGGAGTTCGTCAGGAAAAAAGCGTTTTACCTGTCTTTTTTGATTAAAATACTGTAAAGGATACCGCTAATTAGCGGATAACCCTTATTTTTGCATCATGTTACGTAGCAAATATATGAAATCCCTTTCCCACCGCTTGGTAAGCTTCACTGCCGTTATCACTGTGCTTTATTCCTGCGCCAGCATTGGGCGCCCGGAAGGTGGGGATTATGACGAGGACCCTCCTCGATTTGTAGCCAGCACCCCGCTGCCGTTTGCGCTTAATAATACCAAAACGAAAATCACGATTGAATTCGATGAATTCATCAAGCTTGAGAAAGCGAGTGAGAAAATCGTAATCTCGCCCCCGCAAGTGCAGCAACCGGAGATAAAGACCAACGGTAAGAAAGTTGTTGTCGACTTGCAGGATACCCTCAAGCCGAACGTTACCTACTCGATAGACTTCTCGGATGCCATACAGGACAATAACGAAAGCAACGCCTTACCCAACTTCGGATTCACTTTCTCTACGGGTAGCGTTATAGATTCGATGGAAGTTTCCGGTTTCGTCTTGAATGCCTCCAATCTGGAACCTGTAAAAGGAATGCTGGTAGGCTTGCATGGCGACTTGGCTGATTCCGCCTTTACGAAGAAACCTTTCGAACGCGTGGGACGTACCGACAGCCGCGGGCGTTTTGTAATCAGAGGCATCGCGCCCGGCGAATATCGTATTTACGGATTGCAGGACGTGGACCAGAACTTCTATTTCAACCAGCCCACCGAAGTAATTGCATTCAAAGACTCCCTGATTATCCCCTCCATGGAAGGCCGAATACGCAACGACACACTGTGGAGAGATTCGCTGACCGTAGATACAATCATGGAAAAACCCTATACACACTATCTGCCGGATGATATATTGCTGCGATGCTTCAAGGAACTGAACTTCTCGCAACGCCTCATAAGGAGCGAGCGCCTCGAACCCTGGAAATTCTCACTCTATTTCACAGCCCCAGCCGATAGCCTGCCGCTGCTGAAAGGTCTAAACTTCGATGAAAGCGACGCTTTTGTCATAGAGCAGACTACCGGACGCAACGATACCATCCATTATTGGCTGCGCGATTCGCTGGTCTATAACATAGATACCTTGAAAATGAGCCTTAGTTATCTGTACACGGATACGCTGAATAATTTAGTACCCCGTACGGACACTCTGAAACTTGTGTCAAGGAACAAGGCTCAAATGGAAAGGGATAAAGAAAAAGAAAGGGAACGGATAGAAAAAGAGAGGAAGAAAAAAGAAAAAGACGGTGAAGAGTACATAGAGCCTACCGTGTTCCTGCCCATAGATATATATGCTCCCGGGACGATGGACGTTTACGACTTCATAACCCTTACCTTTAAGGAACCTTTGGCGAGTATGGATAAAGCCGCCTTCCATTTGCGGCAGAAAGTGGATACTCTGTGGCAGGATATACCTTTTGATATTGTTGTCGATTCGCTGGACTTGAAACGCTACAACATATTTGCAGGAGTAGACTGGAAACCCGGTGAAAGCTATGCTTTTGCAATCGATTCGACGGCTATTCACGGACTATACGGCCTGTTTACCGATAAGGTAAAGAAAGAATTCAAGATAAAGAAGCTCGAAGAGTACGGGCAGATTTTCTTTGATATATCGGGAGCGGACTCCCTGGCGTTTGTGGAATTGGTGGACGGGCAGGACAAAGTGCTGCGTACTGTACCGGTTGTGAACGGCAGTGCTGATTTCTACTTCCTGAATCCCGGCAAATACAGCGCACGTCTTATCAGCGACGCAAACGGAAACGGTATCTGGGATACCGGCAATTATGCGGATAAGCGGCAACCCGAAATGGTGTACTACTATTCTCAGATATTAGAACTTAAAGCAAACTTCGACCTTACCCAGAGTTGGGACTTAACTGCCAATCCATTGGATAAACAAAAACCGGAAGAACTTAAAAAACAAAAACCAGATGAAGACAAGAAAAAAAGAAACCAAAATAACCGCAATGCCCGCAACAATCGCCGGTAAACGCGGATGGGTATTCTGCCTTCTGGCGGCCTTGTTATTTGCTGCTGCCATGCCCGCCCGGGCACAGTGTACGGCAAAGAATGAAGCTTTCCAGTCTGGCGAGCAAGTGGTGTACGATTTATATTTTAACTGGAAGTTTATTTGGAAAAAGGTGGGGCTGGCAAGTCTCACGACTTTCTCCTCCAGTTATCAGTCTCAACCGGCTTACCGCTTTAACCTGCTTTCGGTAGGTAGTAAAAAGACGGACTTCTTCTTCAAGATGCGCGACACGCTTACCTGTTATGTAAGTGACAAGCTGGAACCGCTCTACTTCCGCAAGGCAGCGGAAGAAGGCGACCGTTATACGATAGATGAGGCTTGGTTCTCTTATAAGGATGGCTTGTCTCACGTAAAGCAAAGGCGCTTGCGTCCCGGCCATGCGCCCTACGAGATGGAGTACAGCGACAGCCGTTGCATTTTTGATATGCTGAGTATCCTGGCGCAGGCGCGTTCCTACAATCCGAGTAATTATAAAGTAGGTGAACGCATACGCTTCCCGATGGCTACGGGGCGTAGGGTGGAAGAGCAAACGTTGATTTATCGCGGGAAGGAAGAAGTAAAGGCCAATAATGATACCGTTTATCGCTGCCTCGTCTTTTCTTTTGTAGAATATAAGAAAGGAAAAGAAAAGGAAGTAATTACTTTCTTCGTATCAGACGATAAGAATCACCTGCCCATTCGTTTGGATTTGTATCTGAACTTCGGTTCGGCTAAGGCTTTTCTGAAAGGTGTTAAGGGCAATCGCTATCCGATGAGTTCGATAGTGCGGAAGAAGTAAGACCGAACGGCAACGGGTCGCCTTTCCTGAATACACTTGATTCAAATGTAGCAATCAGCTTACCGTCTTGATTCGTGACATCTATTTGGTAATATCCGGTAGTCCGCCCGATGTAACGCTCGTGTGCCTCGGCATACAATACGTCGCCCGGCCCGCTTCCGCGCAGGAAAGTGATGCTTGAAGAAAGAGAAAACGCCAATGCGCCGTGCGAGTTGGCGGCGGCAGCCAATGCCAGGTCGGCAAGGGTAAAGATGGCTCCGCCTTGTGTTCTGCCTCCGGCATTCAGATGTTCCTCCGTTATGGTAAGACTTGCCTTGCCGTATCCTTCACGTATCTCCAATAACTTTACGCCTGCTCCTTCGGCGAAACGGTCGTTTTTGAAAAACTCTTGTGGGGTCATGTCCTGTATATGATTAAATGATACTGTCAATTTACATCTTCCGATACTTTTGCATCTTCCGATATTCTTCTTACATCTTCCGATATTCTTCTTATATTTCCCGATACTCTTGCATTTCCCGATACTCTTCCTGTTTACGCTTAGGTAGCTTTTTAATCACTTCATCTACCGAATGCCTGATTAGTTCTTCTATCAGGCTATCGGGTACGTCGCTCTCCAGTGTGACTAAATTCCATAGAGGAGTCTTAAAGTCGGTTTCGGATATTCCGCTATACTTCTCGCGTAACTCTATCGACCTTTCAGGATTGCATTTGAGGTCTGCCCTGAATATGCCGTCTTTAGGCGCTAATGGAATATAGGTAAACATCTTATCCATTACCTTGAATACCAAGATGCTGCGATCCAGAAAAGGTAACGACTCGGTAGAACCTTTTATCGACAGGCAGTATTTGCGGAATTCTTCAATGTTCATAGATGTTCATGTTCTTATTTGTTCAACTTCCACTCGCAACCGTCTTTTGTATCTTTGATGGCAAAGCCAAGCGCAGTCAACTCATCGCGTATCTGGTCGGAAGTAGCCCAATCCTTATTGGCTTTGGCTTTCATACGTTGCTCCAGTAGCATGTCCACTACCTTGCCGAAAGCAACTTCACGCTCTTCGTTAGAGTCGTTCTCTTCCTTTAATCCCAAGATCTCGAAGCAGAAGAGGTGGAAGGTTTCTTTCAGGTCTTTCAGGTCTTCGGCGGTGATGGTATCGTTGCCTGCAATGATATTGTTTATCATCCGGGCGCCGTCGAAGAGGTGAGCGATAACGATAGGAGTATTCAAATCATCATTTATTGCCTCGTAGCAGTTCTTACGCAAGGACTTGGCGTCCACGCTGGATGCAGCGGACGGTGTAATCTTCTCTAATCCGTTCACGGCATCCATCAGTCGTGCCAACCCCTTTTCGGCGGCTTGCAGGGCTTCGTTGCTGAAGTCCACCGTGCTGCGGTAGTGCGCCTGCAGGATAAAGAAGCGGATAGTCATCGGGCTGTAAGCCTGCGCCAACAGCTTGTGCGAGCCGTTGAAGAACTCATCCAGGTTGATGAAGTTGCCATAAGACTTGCCCATCTTCTGCCCGTTGATGGTAATCATGTTGTTGTGCATCCAGTAATGCACCATGTCGTCGCCTTGTGACGCTACCGACTGTGCGATTTCACATTCGTGGTGGGGGAAAATAAGGTCCATGCCTCCGCCGTGAATGTCGAAGTGGTCGCCGAGGTACTTCTTGCCCATAGCTGTACATTCGCAGTGCCAGCCGGGGAAGCCTATACTGGTAAATTGCTTGTATTCTGTAGTATCACCGTCCGGATACTTCCCTACTTTGTATTTGAATTCTGCAGGCCAGCGCATGATGTGTTCCGGCTGCGCGCGTTTCCACAGGGCGAAGTCGGCGGGGTTGTGCTTCTCTTCTTGCCCGTCCAGTTCGCGGGTGGTGTTCAGTACATCATCCAGATTGCGTCCGGACAGTTTCCCGTAATGATAATCTTTGTTGTATTTCTCTACGTCGAAGTAGACTGAACCTTCACTTTCGTAAGCGTAACCATTCTCCATGATTTCCTTAACAAGCTGTATCTGTTCGATGATATGCCCCGAAGCGTGCGGCTCGATGCTGGGCGGAAGTACGTTGAGCGCTTCCATTGCCTTATGATAGCGGTTTACGTAGTATTGTACAACTTCCATCGGTTCCAACTGTTCCAGGCGGGCTTTCTTTGCAATCTTGTCTTCGCCATCGTCCGCGTCATGTTCCAGATGTCCTACATCGGTGATGTTGCGCACGTAGCGCACCTTGTAGCCCAGATGGGTAAGGTAACGGAAGAGTAAATCGAAAGTAATGGCAGGACGTGCATGTCCCAGGTGGGCGTCACCGTAGACAGTGGGGCCGCAAACATACATTCCAACATGCGGCTCGTGCAATGGCACAAATTGTTCCTTTCTTCTATCTAAAGTGTTGTAAATGGTCAATGGATGTTCCATAACGTTTGAGTTTTAATTCTTTTGAAAGCACAAAGTTACAACAATTTCATAAGATAATAAGTTCTCTTATCCTTTTTCTGGCTGGTTGTTAGCTTGTATTGTTCTTACTATCGGTTATCATGAGGATGTTATTCCAAAGTCTGACTCTTTTAGTTGGAAACGTTCCATCAGGTAGAGTAGTAACTCTGCGGCCTGTTTCACTTCCACCGGAGCAGGTGTAGGACGATAGTTGAATGAGAACCGCATACATTTCGGCCCTATACTAAAGAGTGCAGATATTTTTCCTCTAAGGAATCCTTTTATTTCTTCAAACAGTTCTTTAGTACTTCGTTCCGGTACGTCTTGATAGGGCAATATGATCATGAATTTCCCCTGGGTTGGCGATAAAGCACCGGTGGTTCGCTTTTCTGCAAAAAAGGCATAAAACTTGTGTTGCCGGTAACGCAAGGAATAAGATACGGGCGAAGTACGTTCGATCTCCTTTGCTTCAGGAAGTGAGGCTATGAACTTGTATAAGGCGGAATCAATCTTCCGAGGGTGTTTATACCATCCGAAGTAAGCTAATGCCCAGAAGAAAGGGGTGAAGACGGATGCCGGGCATATGATTGAGATCAGGATTGCATTAATTATAGGCATGGATTCTGTTTGATCACCGGTTCCGAATATACTATCACTTATTAACTGGATCATGAATGCTACGAATATGACCAGACTCGTTATAATGTTCAGGCTGACTGAGAGCATCAGCACGTCTCGCGTCATCTGCCAAAGGTTGGAATAGATGCGTTGTCCATCCTTATCTTCTTTAAGCAGTGAAAGAGATTCTTTCCAAGTGATGTTATCGCAGATATAATAGTTTAGTTCATGTGGAAGGTGTTTTGTGAAATCATCTTTCATTCTATTCTATTTTATGGCTTTAAAGAAAACAAAAGTAGTGAATAAAACTTTCACTCTTTCGTGGTAAAGGTTAATTTTGGAGCTTTATATACTGGAAATTGTATTTATTCCTATTTTTGTATGAGCTTTCTACTTCCCGGTAAGGGGAACCATCACAATAACAATGCGATATGAAAAATATTATTAATTCTTTTATCAATCCGTGCAACTTGTTTTTTCTGATTCTATTTATAGTATCTCTGGTAGGTTGTACAAATCATCCGTCGCCCATTTCATTATATAAGAAACAATTGACAACCCTTGACAGCCTTGTCGCACTTCGTATTCAAATTCAGGCGGAAAAGGAACAGGAAATCAAAGCTGCCAAGAATAAATTGGGTAGCCTTCCCGCTTTCTCTTCTAAAAGATACGACCTGAATAAGGAGATACAACAGTGTTACCGGGGATATATCTGCGATTCGTTGATATATTACATATACGAAAACATCAAGTTCTCCAAGTATCTGAAAGACGATGACAAAACATTAGAGTCGGAAATATCATTGGCCATTTATCTTGCCAAATCGGGTATGTATCTGGAGGCTATGGTACTTATGGACTCCATCAAAAGAGCAAATGTCAATGAAGAACTGCTTGACTTGTATTACAGGGCTTATAACATTATCTATCGTCAGAAGGCTTACATCTCTAAGGATAAAGTACTTGCCGAACAAGTCTTTGCACCGTTGGCAAAGATATATCAGGATTCTTTGCTTGCGGTGCTGGATAGCGGTTCCAACATGTATTATAATGTTCATATACAGAAGTATATGGATGAGAAGAAGTTTACAGAGGCATTGAAACTCTCTGAAAACCGTCTGGCATCTTTGACACCCGGTGACAGGGAATATGCTGCTGTGTGGTACAATATCGGCGATGTGAAGAATATCATGGGAGATAAGAACGGTTTCTTTGAGGCTATGTTGAACTCTGCCATAGCAGATATGAAACATTGTATCAAGGATCATGCTTCATTGCACCGCATAGCTCGTACTCTGTACGAATGGGATGAGGTTTCGCGGGCGGCAAACTACATACAGATATGTATGGAGGATGTCTACTTCTATAATGCCAATTTGCGTAGCTTGCAGATAGCCAAGACCCTACCTGTTGTTACGCAGGCTTATGAAAAGAAAAACCAGACTTATATCACGAACCTGCGTACAGAAGTAGCGGTCATCTTCCTGTTGCTTTTCTTTTGTACCGGTATATTGATTGTGGTAGTGGTGCAAAAGAATAAACTCTCGCGTATGCACCGCAAGTTGCAGGAGTCCAATGATAATCTGAACGTTCTAAGCCGCAAGCTGGCAGACACCAATACTCATCTGAATGAAGTTAACAACAAACTAACGGAGAATAGCTATATTAAGGAGAACTATGTGGCACACTTCATCAGTCTAAGTTCTGAGTATATAGACAAAAATCATAAATTCAGGTTGGAAGTGAACAAAGTTCTTCGGAAGGGAAAGATAGAAGAAGCGCTTCGTATGACCTTGAGCGCCGGAGCAGATGAAAAAGATCTGGAAGAGTTCTATGCCAATTTTGATGAAGCTTTTCTTTCCATATTCCCCCATTTCATCGAAAAATATAATAACCTGATGACAAAAGGCGCCGAAGTAATATTGACTGATAAGCAGAAAGAATGTAAAACGTTGACTTCGGAACTGCGTGTTTTTGCATTGATACGTTTAGGATTCAGCGATAGTGCAACCATTGCCCAGATGCTTCGTTATTCCATTAATACGATTTATAATATACGTTCCAAAGCCAAGAACAAAGCAGTGGTTTCCAAAGAGTCTTTTGAATCACTGATTATGAAAATCGGTACGTTTCCTGCGGAATAGAGTGGTTTTCCCTTCTTTTCATTTCCTTTTCACCTCATTCTTGTTGTCTCGGAAGAATGGGCAATTTGTTGTATATCAAATACTTATGTAATATGACTATCTCACTTAACTTCATTTCGACTTAATTGCCGGAATCCGGATTCCTTTTCCTCCTATTTTTGTTCCATTCAAAAAAACATTTATTATGAAGAACATGAAGATCTATCAAAATCTGGTATGGGGAGGTTTGCTGGGAACGGTTGGGGTTTCCTGCACGCCGGCAACTCCATCCAAAGAGGCGAAACCTAATTTCGTCTTTATCTATATGGACGATATGGGCTATTCGGACATCAGTTGCTATGGCGAAACCAAGTGGACTACTCCGAATATAGACGCATTGGCGGAACAAGGGATTAAATTCACGGATTGTTATTCGGCATCTCCTGTTTCAAGTCCTTCGCGTGCAGGTTTTCTGACCGGACGTTATCCGGTGCGTATGGGTATTCAGGGGGTATTTTATCCGGATAGCTATACGGGTATGCCTCAGGAAGAAGTAACAATGGCGGAAGTCCTCAAAATACAGGGCTATTCTACTGCTTGCATCGGCAAGTGGCATTTGGGTAGCCGTGAAAAGTTCCTTCCTTTGCAACAAGGCTTCGATGAATACTTCGGGATACCGTATAGTAATGATATGAGCGCGCAGGTATATTTGCGGGGCAATGAAGTGGAGGAGTTTCACATCGACATTGACAATGTAACCAAGAAATATACGGAAGAAGCTGTAGATTATATCCGCAGGAAAGCAGACCAGCCGTTTTTTCTTTTCCTGGCGCATAGTATGATGCATGTTCCCATCTATGTTTCCAAAGAATTTGCAGGTAAATCGGGTGCGGGTATTTATGGTGATGCCGTGCTGGAAGTGGATTGGAGTGTGGGAAAGATAATGGAGACTCTCCGTGAATTGGGACTTGACGATAATACGTTGGTGGTGTTTACCAGCGACAATGGTCCCTGGCTGCAAGAAGGTACATTGGGTGGTAGTGCTTTACCCTTGCGTGAAGGCAAGACTACTGCTTATGAAGGCGGCGTACGTGTGCCTTGCCTTGCATATTGGAAAGGACAGGTTAAGCCGATGCTGAATACGGATGTGACAAGCCTGCTCGACTGGTTCCCGACCGTGACAAACCTTAGTGGCGCTTCTTTGCCGGAGGTACGGTTGGATGGATACGACCTGACGGATGTTCTGAAAGGAACAGGCAAACGTGCAAGCGAGGATTACGCATACTTCCGTAACAACCGTGATATAACCGATTATCGTTCCGGTGACTGGAAAATTTCTCTACCGGCTCCGGCTATTAAAGGCAACTTTTGGCGAGCTTCAACGGCTGCGCATGACACGTTACTCTTCAACCTTCGAGAAGATGTCGGCGAGCGTTACAACGTATATCGCAAATATCCCGGGAAGGCAAAAGAGATGTTATGGAAACTGCAAGAATACACAAAGAACTTCGGAGAGATACCTCCAGGGTTGGTGATGACTGGAAACAATGCATCTATATACTTGCGTCAGCAACGCCAGGATGCCAGAGAGAAAGCGAAGGTGGCGGGCGTAAAAGATAAAAGCATAGAAACGGAAGGATTTATAGACATACAATAACTGTTGAACTTAAATAGATACACATGAAGAAAGTAAATTTATGGATGCTGTTGCTGCTTATGCTGGCACAGATGTTTGCTCTTGATACATACGGGCAGCAAAGGACAGTCAAAGGTCGGGTACTTGACAATGCTACGGGCGAAACGATGATCGGTGTCTCCGTACAAGTGAAAGGTACGGCGACAGGAGGTATTACCGATATGGACGGTAATTTTGAAGTGGGTGTACCCTCCGGCGGTACGGTACTGGTATTCAGCTATATCGGCTATCAGACGGAGGAAGTGAATGTGGGGCAACAAAGCAATCTGACTATCCGTTTGAAAGAAGATGGAGAGTTGTTGGAAGAAGTGGTAGTTATCGGTTATGGTACGCAGAAGCGGAAGGATGTAACGACAGCTATTTCCAGTGTTTCTACCAAAGACCTCGACGAACGCCCCATCATATCGGCAGCGCAGGCTTTGCAAGGAAAGGCTGCCGGAGTATATGTGATGCAACCCAGCGGTACGCCGGGTGCGGATATGTCTATCCGGGTGCGTGGTACTACTTCTTTCAACGGAAGTAACGACCCGTTGTATGTTGTGGACGGAGTAGCTGTGGATAATATCAATTTCCTTTCGCCTAACGATATTGCCGGTATGCAAATCCTGAAAGATGCTTCTTCGGCTGCTATTTACGGTTCGCGTGCGGCAAACGGTGTGATTATGATTACCACCAAAGCCGGAGAAACAGGTAAAGCGAAAGTCGTGTTGAATGCCCAGGTAGGCATCAATTCGGTAGCCAACAGGATTGAATCTTTGAATGCTGTTCAATATAAAGAATTACAAGAAGAGGTAGGAGCTATTCTCAATTCGAATACTACTGATATTACCGACTGGCATAATGAAGTTTATCAAACGGGGTTGACCCAGAACTACCAGGTATCTGTATCCAATGGAAATGAGAAGTTCAAATACTACCTGTCCGCCGGTTACTTGAATGAGCAGGGAGTACTGAAAGCGGCTTTCTTCCGTAGGTATAACTTTCGGGTGAATCTGGAAAATAAGCTGAAGGATTGGCTGACAATCGGTGCAAACGTTTCTTATTCGGACAATGCCAGGAATGGTATTACCACCGGTATGGGTTCCAACCGTGGTGGCGTGGTGCTGGCTGTTGTCAATCTCCCTACCAGTGTGCCCGTGTGGAATGAAGAAAACAATTACTATAACCGCGATTTCTATGGCATGAACTTGGTTAACCCGGTGGAAGCGATGAAAAATGGAGAAAACAACGAAGCGAAAGAGAACCGTTTGATTGCTTCGGGTAATGCTGCCATTACTTTCTTGCCGGAACTTTCTTTGAAAAGCTCTTTCACGTTAGACCGCAGGAACTACTTAAGAACAACTTTCAGTCCCCCTGTACACGTTGAAGGTATTGATGAATACGGTAACGCTTCGGACAACCGGAATATGAATACAGTTATCGTTTTCGATAATGTGCTGACTTATCAAAAGGCTTTCAACAAACACAATGTGGAAGCAATGGCAGGTACTTCATGGACTACCTCCAACTATAATAATAGCTGGATTAACGGTTCCCATTTCCGTAATGCGGATATTATGACGCTGAACGCTGCCAATAAAATAGCTTGGAACAATACAGGAACGGGAGCTTCCGAATGGGGCATTATGTCTTACTTCGGTCGTGTGTCCTACAACTTTGACGGCAAGTACATGGTTACCGCTAATATGCGTGGAGACGGTTCGTCCAAGTTGCATCCCGACCATCGTTGGGGAACTTTCCCTTCCGTATCGGCAGCGTGGCGCATATCTTCCGAAAAGTTCATGAGTGGGCTGGGATGGCTGGACGATATGAAGATTCGCGCCAGTTGGGGACAAACCGGTAATCAGTCGGGTGTGGGCGACTATGCTTATTTGCAGAAGTATAATATCAGCCGTCAGGAATGGTTTAAGGAAGGGAATGAGAATGCGCTTCCTACAATTACACAGGCTAATCTGCGTACCTCCGATCTGACATGGGAGACAACTTCGCAGACAGACATCGGGCTGGATATTACCATGTTCAATAACCGCGTCAATGTTACGATGGACTATTATTACAAGCGTACTACCGACATGCTGATGTACGTATCACTGCCTGCCGGCGCTGCGGCTGCCAATAACATTGTGCGCAATGAAGGAGAGATGACCAATAAAGGTTTTGAATTTGCTGTCAGTTCACAGAATCTCAGAGGGGCTTTTACATGGAACACAGACTTCAATATATCTTTCAATAGAAACCGTCTTGAGAAGCTGGAATTGCAGAAGATTTACCCGGGAGCCCAACTCACCAGCGATATCTTGAAAGAGTACGTTGTGCGCAATGAACCGGGACGCCCGCTGGGAGGATTCTATGGTTATATAAGCGATGGCGTAGACCCGCAAACCGGTGAATTGATGTACCGGGATGCAAATGACGACGGCATTATTTCCGCCTTAGACCGTACGTATATCGGTGACCCTAACCCGGACTTCACGTATGGCATAACGAATACTTTCTCCTGGAAGAACTTCAATCTGAGTATTTTTATCCAAGGTTCACAGGGAAATGACGTGTACAATGCTTCCCGTATTGAAACAGAAGCCATGTTCGATGGTAAGAATCAGTCAACGCGGGTGTTGGACAGATGGAGAGAACCGGGGCAGATTACGGATATACCCAAAGCCGGATTCGCCATTAAGAACTCTTCTTATTTTGTGGAAGACGGTAGTTATCTGCGTCTCAAGAACCTGACTTTCTCGTACAACGTTACAGGGAGACTGTTGAAGCGCTGGGGCGTGACCCGCTTGCAGCCCTATTTCACGGCGAACAACCTGCTTACCATTACCGGTTACAAAGGCATGGACCCTGAAGTAAACGAATGGGGCAACGACGGCGGAGTACAGGGCATCGACTGGGGTTCTTATCCTCACAGTAAATCGTTTGTGTTTGGTATTAATATTGAATTTTAATGAAGCATACTATGAAACATATATCTATTCTCAGATTATTGGCAGGCGGTTTGATATTTACCGTTGCCTCGTGTTCGCTGGATTATAATCCGCTTGATACATACTCTGACGTGACGGAGGGAGTACAGACAGAAGAAGACAAGGAAGCCGTCTTTAAAGACAAGGCTGCCGTTGAGGCTCATTTGCAGACTCTTTATGATCAGATGCGCACTCGTCAGGAGCATTGGTATCAGGATATGTATCTGATTGGAGATACACACTCCGACAATGCGTATGCGGGAACACGCTCGGGCGCTCCGCAATATTTTGAAAGTAATACTATTCCAAGTACGATTCCGCCTTTGCAGCGTGGGTGGAATAACTTCATGCAAGATATAGCGCGTGCCAATAAGCTGATTTGTAATATTGATGCGGTGGAGGACGCTTCGATGACTTCGCAGGAGCGTGAGTCATACAAGGCTCAGGCTCAGATATTCAGGGCGATGATTTACTTTGATATGGTACGCAACTGGGGCAGTGTGCCTATTGTGGTTACGGAAGCCGGAGATATTACTTCCGAGACTGTGGAGGATGTATATCCGGCATATTTCCCTGTCCAGAATACGGAAGAAGAGGTGTACAGGCAGATTGAGAAGGACTTGTTGGAAGCGGTTGTTACCGCCCCGAATAATAATCCGGCGGATAAAACCCGTTTCAGTAAGTCGGTAGCCCGCACTTTGCTGGCTAAGATTTATGCCGAAGAGCCTCTGAGAGACTATGCTAAGGTGATAAAGTATTGTGATGAAGTGGCGGCGGACGGTTTCCGTCTGACGGATAAGTTCAACGACTTGTTCGGCGTAAAGCTGCAAGACGAAACGTTGCCTCCCGGTTCGGATAACTTGGCGATAGATACCAAGTATAGGAACACAGCGGAATCTATTCTGGAAGCGCAATACTTCCCCGGTAGCGGAGCATGGTTGCCCAATATTTTAGGCCGTTTCCTGGACGATTGGGAAAAACAGTTTACCTATGCAAAATGGATTACGCCTTCAAGAGACCTGATAGCAGCCTTTGAAGAGGCAGGAGACACGGAACGCTTTAATGAAACCGTAGTTTATTACCAAACTAACTGGGACAATCACTATCCGCGGGAACACTATCCGTTTATGTACAAAATCCGTTGTTCTTATTCCACGGTTATCAAATACCGCTACGCCGATGTATTGCTGTTGAAGGCGGAGGCTTTGCTGTTGGGAAATGGCAGTGTGGCTGATGCGGTTGGTATCATCAATCAGGTGAGAAGCCGTGCAGGATTGGAGGCTTTGCCTTCGTCCGCATCTTCCGGCAAGGAAGCGGCTTTTGAAGCATTGGTAAAGGAACGCCGGCTCGAACTGGCGTTAGAAGGGCAACGCTGGTACGACCTTGTTCGCTGGGGCAAGGTGGAAGAGGTGATGAATTCCCTTCCGGATCGTGATGAAGGACGTGCCAAGCTCGGTAATCTTTTCAATAGGAACTATTATAAGTTACCTATTTCCCAATCAGTGTTAGATCAGAATCCTAATCTGGAACAGAATCCGGGATATTAGTAGCTGATAAAGTCTGAAAAAGGAAAAGAAAGGGAAAGCCCCGGATGTTTTATTCTAAAAACATCCGGGGCTTTGGGGCATTTAAGCAGAGTAACAGCATCAAATTTCCAACAAAAGGTTCTATGAGGCGTATCTTGCCTTTACGTGGTATGCATCTTCTTTGAAAGTAAATCAATGTCCGGACGCTAATGCGATTGAATTGGCAATATGTAGCTTTAAACAAATAGATGCTTTCAAAAAGGCAATCAAAGTGTCTTTTTACTAACATGACATTCTGTGAAAAAAGGAGAAATAGAAACTGTAACTACAACATTTTGAATGTATATACAGATATCTTGTATAAATCATGGGTGATATGCAGGATTTATGCAATAACAGCCTGCTTCGCGCACGAACCGCATATAGATGGAGCGTGAACGGCATATATCCCGTGCGCGAAGCATGCAAGTGTTCTACGTGAAGCACACAAGTGTTCTGCAGAGACAGTATATATCCCGTACAAAAGCCACGCATATCCGGTAGAAATAAACCATTAAAACCTCTTCCGAAAGAGGCTTTCGTCTTTTTTTAGAGATGTACGTATTTTGATATCTCGCTATCTGCCAGAGAGATACGTATTTTTACTTCGGTATTTCCAACCGCCCCTGTCTTCGGACGGAAATATCGCATTCTCAGCCGATTAAAAATACAAAGTGTCACTTGGTTTACAAAATGATAATTTATTAGTGGGAATGGATACGCGGACGACACGGATTAAGCGGACGAACGCGGATTTCTTTCTTATACTGCTAATTTAGGGGTTTATAAGCAGGAGTATCTCTGTCAGCGAAGCTAATAGAGATACTTCTGCTTATCACTAAGAAGAGAAGAATCCGCGTTCATCCGCTTAACCCGCGTTCATCCGCTTCATCCGCGTCGTCCGCATACCCATTCTTCGCCAAACTATCATTTAATGGTACTTATACGGATAATAAATGAAAAATACATGTAATTCCCATAATCATTCTACTATTGTATAACTTCTTCTTTCATACTTTTTTCCCGAACAAAAATCAACCTGCTCTGTTAACTATAGAAAACGTTTGAATTTCTAAACCAATTAAAATCAATAATTGTATGAAGCGTATCTATTTATTAGTATTTTTTGCTTTCGCAGCAATAATGGTTCATGCCCAGACAGATGATAAAGGATATCAGGATGGAGCTTGGGTATTGAAAGGTGTAACCGGCGTGAACATGTCGCAAACTGCCATGACAAACTGGTCTGCCGGTGGTGAAAACTCCGTAGCGGGGAATGCTTACCTGAATGGTTCTCTGACGCATAAGAGCGGATACTGGTTGTGGGTGACTAATCTGGTGCTTGATTATGGATTGTCGAAGACTAAATCGCAGGGCATGAGGAAAAGCACCGATAAGATAGGACTATCCACCCAGTTAGGTTATTCTACCAACAATGTTTGGTTCTATACATTTATGGCCGACTTGAATAGCCAGTTCGCCAAAGGATATAACTATCCTGATAAGAGCCACTACATATCCAATTTGTTTGCCCCGGCTTATTCTAACGTAGCCTTAGGTATGGAATATCGTCCGAAGAGTAATTATTCAATCTTTCTTTCTCCTGTATCAGCCAAGATGACTTTTGTGTGCGATGATTATCTTTCCGAGCTTGGCCTTTTTGGTGTTGACCCGGGCGAGCGCTTTAAACTTGAAGCCGGCGCTTATGTGAAAGCCCGTGCGGAACTGCCTGTTATGGAGAATGTAAACGTGATTACTACGGCGGATTTCTTCACTCCTTACAGCAAAGCCTTTGGTAATGTGGATATCAATTGGGACATACTTGTGAGTATGAAAATCAATAAAGTATTGTCGGCTACGTTGAACATGACGCTGAAGTATGATGATGATGTGAAGACTTTCGATGATAAAGGTATCGAGAGAGGTCCAAAGGTACAGTTCAAGGAGATATTGGGCGTCGGGTTAGCTTATAATTTCTAAATACGAAGTGCTTGGTGAAGCGGAGGTTTGGAGTGATAAGTGTTTAGTGATAAGTGATAAGTGAATCAAAAGGGTATCTCTGTCAGCGAAGCTAATAGAGATACTCTTATAATCATTTACCTTCCCTAAATCATCATTTAAGAAAGGAATCCGCGTTATCCGTGTAATCTGCGGACGAAGAATGGCTCGGTACTTACTTTCCCTTTCCCGTAATTAGAAAGAAATCCGTGTAACCTGCGGATGAAAAATAGCTGATTAAAACTTATATCCTACGGAAATTTGAATATTGACACTATTCTTGTATCGTAAATCTGGATAGTAATAGTCATCCGAAGCAATATCCATTACGCTACATTGATAACCAATGCCTAAAACATATTTTCGATATTCCAAATCAACTCCGAATCCTATTCCCAAATCAAACCGTTTTAATGTTTCTCCGCGTAAATAATCGCGGCCTTCATCAAAGACACCATTTCCAAAGGTATCCCATTCAATTTCCGTGTTTCCTTCACTCCAAGTCCCACTATTTAATTTTTGTTTGGTTTTACCTCCGATGCCGTACCCCAAATAAGGGCCAACCCCTAACACAATATTAAAATCATTGGAAACATTGAGCCTATAGGCGCCACGTATAGGCAATTCCAGATAGAATTGGTTAAACGTATGCGTAAAGTCCGGTTTTCCTCCCATATAATTGCTTCCATAGAGGTTGTCTATTTTTGAACCTTTGGCTGAAAGATACAGGCCTGATTGAATTAGAAAATTCTTCGGCAAAAGATAGTCAACAGTACCACCAATATGATAACCTGTCTTAAAACGAGTATTAGTAGCCTCGTTGACAATTGCAGTCGACAAATTAAGTCCTGCTTTAACTCCAAAACGAAATGATGAATCTTGTGCAAGCAGATTTAAACTAAAGAAAAGCACTGCTGCTGTAAAAAACACTTTGTTCCAAATTCTCATAAGTACAATATCTATAATTCTACAATTCTACAATTAACCACTAACCACTAACCCCTAATCACTAACCCCTAATCACTAACCCCTAATCACTAACCCCTAATCACTAACCACTAATCACTAATTTACCGCATTTTGTTCAATTCCAGCATCTCCTCAATATACTTCCGCGTATTACTGAGGCGTGGAACCTTATGCTGCCCGCCCAATTTCCCTTTTTGAGCCAACCAGTCGTGAAACAGTTCCTTGCGTGCAATGATTACTTCCAATGGCTGTAAAGCAAGATTGTTCTGGCGTTTAGCTTCATAATCAGAGTTTATTTCTTTCAGGGTTCCGTCTAATATACTGGCGAACTTCTCCATATTGTCAGGCATCTGGGCAAACTCAATCAACCATTGATGGCGACATTTGGCATTGGCATCCATAAAAACAGGAGCAGCCGAATAATCGGAAATCAATGCTCCGGTAGCCTCGCAAGCTCTTGCCAATCCTTTCTCTGCATTGTCTACAATTAATTCTTCACCGAAAGCATTGATATAATGTTTGGTACGCCCGGTAATAACGAACTTGTAGGGAGACTTACTGGTGAACTTCACAGTATCGCCAATCATGTAACGCCACAAACCGGCGGAGGTAGAAATAATCAACGCATAATTCTTGTCCAGCTCTACTTCTTCCAGACAGTAAACCCGCGGGTTCTCTTTATCCAAATCTTCCAAAGGAATGAATTCGTAGAAAATACCGTAATCAATCATTAACAGCATCGACGGGTCTTTCCAGTCGTTCTGCGTACCGAAATATCCTTCGGAGGCATTGTACGTTTCCACATAATGCATCTTGGAGGAGCGGATAACTTCCTTATACTGTTCACGATAAGGTGTAAAGGCCACGCCCCCGTGAAAGAATACTTCCAGGTTAGGCCATATCTCTTCTAATGATTGTTTCCCGGTCTTTTGGAGAATATGCTTGATAAGAACCAGCATCCATGAAGGAACACCGGATAAGTTGGTTACATTCTTTTGAATGGAGCTGTTGGCAATCGCTTCCATCTTACTCTCGAAGTCGCTCATAAGAGCTATCTTCTTACTGGGAACGCGAATCGTGTTAACCAACGGATGCACATTTTGTATCAGAATGGCGGAAAGGTCGCCTACCAGACTATGTTTGGAGTTGAGGTTGGGGCTGTGGCTTCCTCCCAGAATCAATCCTTTTCCGGAAAAGAAGCGGCTTTCGGGGTTTTGTCCCAGATAAATAGTCACAGCATCTGCGCCACCCCGGTAGTGCGTATCGCGCAGAGACTCTTTACTGACGGGCAGGAACTTGCTCTTATCGTTCGTTGTACCCGAGGATTTGGCAAACCAGCGTATCTCCGAAGGCCATAGTAAGTTCTGCTCGCCTGCACGCAGGCGTTCCACATACGGTTTTATCTCTTCGTAAGTTTGTATAGGGAGCCGGTCTCTAAAGTCTTCGTAGGTGTGTATACTTTTATAGTCATATTTTTTGCCCCATTCCGTATTCTCTGCCAAGCGCACCAAACGGTTCAATACCTTGTGTTGCAATTCTCCTGCGCGAGTAGCATAGAGGCTGATCTCTTTTAGGCGAGGGGTAAAATACACCTTATTCAGCAATGTTGTGATATTCATCTCTCTTAGCTAAAAACAATTTCGATGCGCAAAATTAATCTTATTTATTAGCATCTCTATCTTTTTCCCTCTTTTTTTTCTACCTTTACGGACATATTCGGTTATTAAGTTAAATAAATCTCATTAACTCTGATAATTATTATGAGAATCGGTATTCTGACTTCGGGGGGCGATTGCCCCGGTATCAATGCCACTATTCGTGGAGTGTGTAAAACGGCGATCAATCATTATGGAATGGAGGTAATAGGCATTCATAGCGGGTTTCAAGGCTTGCTGACAAAGGATGTTGAGCTGTTTACCGAGAAATCTTTGTCTGGTTTGCTGAATCAGGGCGGAACTATGTTGGGTACTTCGCGGGAGAAACCTTTCAAGAAAAGCGTAGCGTCTGACGTCAATAAACCGGAGTTGATTGGACAAAATGTGAAAGAATTGGGCCTGGACTGTGTGGTATGCATCGGCGGTAACGGTACGCAGAAGACCGCTTCAAAGCTGGCTGCTATGGGAATAAATATCGTATCTGTGCCCAAAACCATTGATAATGATATCTGGGGAACAGACTTTTCGTTTGGTTTTGACTCGGCAGTTAGCATCGCTACAGACGCCATCGACCGTTTACATTCAACCGCCAGTTCGCATAAGCGTGTCATGGTGATTGAGGTAATGGGGCACAAGGCCGGCTGGATTGCGCTTTATTCCGGTATGGCGGGAGGCGGTGACGTCATTCTGATTCCCGAAATCCCTTATAACATTCATAACATAGGCGAAACTATTCTGAACCGCTTGAAGAAAGGGAAGCCTTATTCTATTGTCGTAGTTGCCGAAGGCATTCAGACTAATGGTCGTAAACGTGCAGCCGAGTATATTGCACAAGAGATTGAGTATGAAACAGGCATCGAATCCCGTGAAACGGTGCTGGGTTATATACAGCGAGGGGGTTCTCCTACGCCTTTCGACCGCAATCTTTCCACACGCATGGGCGGCCATGCTACGGAATTGATCGCTACCGGGCAATTCGGTAGGATGATTACTCTGAAAGGAGATGAAATTTCTTCCGCTCCGCTGGAAGAGATAGCGGGGAAACTGAAATTAGTGACGGAGGATAATGACCTGGTGGTTCAGGGACGGCGTATGGGGATTAGTTTTGGCTGATGCCTGTCTCCGATATATATCTTAATCTGCATTCTTATCGATAAATGAGAATTTAGCGGTGGGAATGGGTACGCGGACAACGCGGATTAAGCGGATGAACGCGGATTCTTCTCTTTTTAGTGATTAGCAAGAGTATCTCTATTCTCCTCCTCCTGGGAGGAGGAGTACCCGTAGGGGGAGGTGGTAGGTAAAATAAATACGTATTA
>QMCD01002531.1_pt1 | contig 21151 bp, 23 predicted proteins | sample 1821841 | NCBI WGS metagenome assembly QMCD01 (sample SAMN01991225, study PRJNA193472) | Termite gut metagenome, whole genome shotgun sequencing project. | isolation source: worker | host: Macrotermes natalensis
TACTGGCCGCGCAGCGTTCGTCGGTCATGTGCGCCAGCTTGTATTCCCCGGGGCCAAAACCGATGGTCGGAATGCCCATGGCCACCGGCGTGATTGCGTTGGTTCCGAAATCCCAGAAATCGAACGCCTCCGGTTCGCGCCGGTAGACGCTCCTGTAGGCCCGGATCAGGGCACGTGTCAGCGGGTGATCCTCCCCGATCTTCCAGGGTGCGTGCATGGGTTCGTACGTCAGCGCCGTTCCGGTCCAGGACGTGTGATGCAGCATCCCGACCTCCCACGTCGCCTTCTTTCCGTTGGTCAACTGCGTCATCTCTCGTCTGACAAGATCGAGCGTCTCCCCCAGCGCCAGCCTCCTGTCCAGGTAGATCGCGCATTCGCTCGGCACCGCGTTCAGCGACGCGCTGACGCAGGAGATGTCGGACAGGACCACCGTGCCGTGCGGCTCGTTCTCCCTGTAGAGGGACCGGTTCAGCGCGTCGACCCTCGTGATGATCTCCGCCATCTCGTAGACCGCGTTGACCCCCTTCTCGGGGGCCGATCCGTGCGCAGAGACGCCTTGCGTCCGAATCCGAATCTGCGCCTTACCCTTGTGCCCCAGCGTGATGACGTTGTCGCTCGGCTCGCAGATGACGCAAAAATCCGGCTTCAGGGAGAGTTCTCGGTACAGATGCTTCAGGTTCTCGCCGTCGCAGTACTCCTCGCAGACGGATCCCGTGACGTAGATCGTCTTGCCCTCCGTAAGGCCGGCCCGCTTGGCGATTGCCGCCGCATAGACGCTCGCGCCCAGCGCGGATTTCATGTCCACGCTGCCCCGTCCCCACAGATAGCCGCCCGAGATTTCCCCGGAAAAGGGCGGTACGCACCAATTTTCGGGGTCGTTCACCCGCACGGTGTCCATGTGCGAGTCGAAGTGGACGATCCTGGGGCCGTTTCCGATTTTCCCGACGACGTTCCCCGTTCCGTCGATGAACGCCTCGTCATAATTCAGACGCCGCATCTCCGCCAGAACAAACTGCGCGAGTTCGCCCTCCTCGTCGGAAAAACTCCTCGTCTGTACCGCCTTCTGCACAAACGCAAGCAAATTTTTTTTGTCGTCCACCGATATCGCCCTCCGTCATGGATGATTCGAAACCGATGAAACGGTATGAGATTCCCCGGTCGATGTCAAGGCGGTGAATCCGCAAATGGGGAACCGGACACACTGCGCCTTATAAAAAAGCTCCTGAGCGCATTTTGTACCTGCCGCTCAGGAGCATGTGTTGCGTGTTGGAGAAACATCGGCATACTGCTGCACAGCGACCAGTTGAACAGGCGAAAGAAAGATTGGGAAATCAACCGCAGCATCTCAATACATATCACGGGTTTCGATCTGCTGAAAGGCGAACCGCATATTTCCGCAACAGCTGCATGTTCCGCAACACCAAGAGTGGTAAAATACTGAGAGAGGATGTTTCAATCGTCTTCATCCTACAGAACAGGTGAATTGTCGCTTGAAGCGTTGTCTATCTGGCCGAACGCGGCAGGAGCTGTTGTAAACACTAAGGAGGTCTATTATAAAAAACTGCGAGCAGGAGGTACGCCATGTTCCGTATTTTGGTGGTAGACGATGGTGCGATTGATCGCGAAGTCACGCTGAACATATTCTCCAACGGACTGGAAGGACCAGTGGAATTGTTTTCCACGATCAGCGGCGACGTGGCGTATGCAGTCATGAAAGAACGCCAGATAAACCTGCTGATAGCCGACGTACCTGAGTCAACAGGATATGTGAAAAATCTTGTGCGCACCGCTTACACGCTCCATCAGGATATTCATGTAATCCTGACGTCCGTGTTGAGTGAGGATAAAATTTCACGACTGACCACCAAACTCAACGCAGCGGCTTATCTTCTGAAACCATACCGCGCTGTACAGTTGCTTGACGCTGTCCGCCCTCTCGAAAAGACATCCTGCGCCGCGAAGATTACGGTCGATAATGAAGAGCGCAGCCGCTGTATTCGCCATATCGCATCTAATGTAGAAGAAGGCAAGTACAAAGAATGCATCGAAACAGCAAAGGAATATATAGATTTTATTTACGGTGCAGATGAGAATATGGGACTCGTGCGGGCACGCATTGTTGAATTTACAGAAGCACTTGTAAACATGGGACAAACCGTCAGTGAAAAAACGCTGCGCCAGATGCAGATGAGCCTGGCACGCTTCCGATCGCGTTTCGATTTGCAGCGCAATCGGTTTGGTGCCACTATGGTGGTAGAGCAAATTCTTGACATGCTCTTCGCAGAAATGGAGCGGAGTCACCTTTATTCCGATGACGACATGAAAAAAGCACTGAACTATATCGACCGTAACATAAAAAAAGGAGTCACGCTTGATGCCGCCGCTGAGCACATCAACATAAGTTCCAGCTATTTCAGTAAACTTTTCAAAAAGACGACAGGGACGAATTTCATTACATATATAACAGACAGGAGAATCGAATTAGCCAAAGAAATGCTGAAAAATACCAATATGCCAGTGATATATATCGCGCAGGAGCTCTCGTATAACGAGATAAATTATTTCAGCAAAGCGTTTAAACGAAAAGTTGGGACAACCCCGACCGAATACCGAAAAAAACACGGCGTTTCTCTAAATAAAATAGGTGGTTACAGCTAAAACGAGTTAGAAATGGAATAATACAGTCTCGCAAATCACCCTTCGGGCTTGGGTTATACGACGGCACAGCTTGTTAACGGCAGGCGCACTTGGACCTCGGTGCCGGCAAAGCCGTCCTCTTTGCTGCGGATGGAAATCCCGCAGTCACCGCCAAACAGTTTTTTTAGCAATCTGTTCAAACTCGTCAAATTTTTGCTGTCTTTACGGGTGAGACCGGACGGATCCAGGATCTCCGCGATCTGGTGTCGCGGCATGCCAGAACCGTTGTCACGAACGGCCAACACGAAGAATCCGCCTTCGCTTCTGCCGGTCACAGACAAGACACCTACGTCATCGCTGGATTCAACGCCGTATTTTATGCAATTCTCAACGAGCGGCTGAAGCATCATACAAGGACATAATACTCCGTGGCAGTCGTCTGGCACATTGATCTCACATATAAGCCGCCCGTCCAGATGATATTTCTGAATCTGCAAATAATACTCGATATATTCCAATTCCTCGCCGATCGTAACAAACGCGCTTTCTCTGTTTTCCACGATATAGCGGATCATTCCTGCGAGATTACATACCGCGTGCTCCGTTTCAGTCGCATGTTCACGGTACGCAAGCCTTGCGATGACATTTAAAACGTAGAACATAAAATCACTGTTCATGTATTTTTGCGCAGAGGAGGTGCTGTAGTTTTCAATTTGCTTTTCCAAATGAAGACGTACATATTTCTCCTCGCGCAATTCCCGCTTTCTTTCTTCAAGCTCGGTCGCCGTAACTTTATGGTAGTTATCTTCCATCATGCTTTGCATGATATCCTGTATCAAATGTACGCCCGCTGTTATTTTTTCAAATGAAGTCCTGTATACGCGCCCGGAAGCTTCAGTCAATTCCGGGTCGTTGTCCCATTTTGTACATTGAGATAAGATGGGCCTTAACTCGGGCGCTGCCCCGACTAACTCCACTTGTCCGCCCATAACGGCTCCCATATATTTTCCCTGTAAAATGAGCGGTACCGCAAAATCAACAAGCCCCGCATGGCATCGGTAGATATAAGGCTGACCGGTAATTGCGGCGTGTAAGCCTCCGTGTGCGTCACATTGATAACAGAGATCACGACGTTCGTCCCACTCGCGGATCTTATGGCAGAAATCAGTAAAGCCGCTGTATTCGATCACCGGGTGTCCGCGGTAATCCACAGTGATAAAGCCCATGCCAAACGCTTTGGCAAAGCTGTCCTGTAACTGTTGGAGCCGCTTTCTATCCAGTAAATCAATGAGCTGATAGCCATTATCCATTCTCTATCGCCCTTTCCGTATCTACCGGAAAACGAAACCGTTTGCCTTTTCTTTCAAATATTTTAGCGGAAAACACCCCATAAATCCAGCGTTTATCAGCGTGAGTGAGATCGCCCAAGAAAAAGGCGTTTGTGATTTTTTTGAAAAAAACGCATAAAACAACTGAATGTTCTTGCGTTAAGCGTGCTATACATAAAACATATAAGGTTTCCAGATACAGGGTCAGGCTTTTTGCAAGATCATTCTTTTGTTAAAAGCAGGTATTTGTCCTTTTGGGATTCAAGCTTCGCCTTGTGGTTTTTTTCTTCATTGATTATTTTTTCCAGAATGGGCTTCGTCTCCGCGTTGGCAAAACCAAGCATACCGACGTAAAAATCCACAGTTTCCCGTTCCATTTCAACCGCCGCCGCCAACGCTTCCAATATCGTTTTGGGGGCGTTGCTATTTTTATCATCAAATGCCAGATTGGCTGAATATTTCTGAAAATATTCGGCGGCGCCCGGAGCGAATACTTCATCAGCGGCACCATCCATTTGAGCTAACATCAAGCGGAACGACTCCGCATGACGCTTTTCGTCGTCAGACATCGCGATAAGGACACTTTTCACATCGTCCGCCAGTTTTTTTTCGACGTGTTGATAGAACGATATATAGTCGCTCTTCGTCACCTTTTGAGGCATACTGTTGTAGAAAAAAGACTGAGCCGGATCTCCGCCAATGAGTTTCTCTTCAAGATCCTTATAAAAGCCTCTCTCCTCACTCCAGACGATCTTATCCTCCCGCCTCTTGTAAAACATACCCGGCAACGACTCGTCCGCTCTTTCTGCAAGCAATTTATAAAACGCCATGCCTTCATTCTCTGTTTTAATTGCGAAATTGATCATATCTTTGGCACTTATCGAAAACTCCGCCATAGTCTATTACTCCTTTCTATTACCTGTCACCTGTCTTGTCTGACAGTACCGTTCGTGGTTGCTCCGCTTCTTCGGCAGATTCCCAAGGGAGCACATCTCCTGGATCGCGCAAGTAATTCAGCAGTTCCCCAAGCCCTTCTCCCGTATATGCGCTGACGTGAAAGATCGGCTTACATCCTGCCAATTCCAGCCACCGCTGCGCACGGTCAGCGTCCGCGTTTCTGTGGTCTGTCTGAGTCACGATCCCGATAACAGGGCGGTTCGCAGCCGCCGCGACGCACGGCGGATACAGCGAATAGGGCTCCGTAGCGCTGAGCAATAACGCGATCACATCGGACTCGAAGCTGAAAATAGCGAGCGCACGGCCCAGTGCAGCGTTCTCGGCATATTCTCCGGGCGTATCGATAATCACATCATAGTGGTTGACGTATTGTGTCTTGTGATACGTGATTGTACCGCCCATCAAAGCTTGCCGTAATGTCGTTTTACCGCACTCGCTCCGTCCGACGAGTATCATTTTTTTCATGTGCGCGTAATTTCACACACCGTGAAACCGAGCTTCGCCTGCAAATAGGATAGAATCCCGCGTACGGATGCTTCCACGTTGCCAATGCGTCCGGTAAAAATGAGCGTGCCTGAAAACCTGTCAAGAAACCCCATCTCAATTTGTGATGTTTTCATGGCAATATCACCTGCGATGACCGTTGTTTCACACGGGCAAATCGCCAGAACGGCAATCGCCCCCTGCTGACGATAGTCGACCTTGGGATCAAGCCCCAGTTTTTGATAGATGATCGGATCCGGACTGGCTATGATGTGCGCCAGCGTCACCTCTTTCCCCGGAACCGATTCTTGTACGATACGCAACTTTCCCAAATTGAGGTTGTCAACGGGTTGGTCCGTCATCGTTGTTACACCTCCCGGTTATGCGTTTCTTCAACCCACACTCCTCATTTCATACAAACGGGGACATCTCAAAGTTTCAAGATCAAGTCAGGGTGCGGTGACGCGATCACACAGTGACTTGTAATTTCTCCTTCTTCGCCGATGCCGCTGATACAGGCGCTGAGCGCTGAACGGACGGCGGAAATTTCGCCCGTAAATATCACAAAACCTTTGCCGCCCAATCCGCGCGCAATACGGATATCCATCAACGTTATGTTTGACGCTTTTGCCGCCATATCGCCTGCACGCACAGCAGCAAGGGAGCTGATCGTCTCTATCACACCGAGTGCGGCTACGCTCTCCGGCTCCGCTACGCCAAGAATCGCCCCAGGCAGAGACGCATGCGCGTTATTGATAATATGCTCACACACCATACTGACTCCGGCGGACTGTCTGCCGGTTGTCATCGCGCTTTCGACCGCGCCGACGTTCCCGCCGATCACGATGATATACTTTCCCGGGCACACAGGCGTTGCGACCAGCAATTCGACATTTGCCGCCTTCAACATTGCGTCGGCGGTTTCAATACCGACCGGAATACTTCTCAGTTCCAACAATCCAATAGATATTCCCATATCGGACCTCTTTTCTTGAAAAACTACGCTAAAGCTCTGCCTATCAAGTTGACAACGATCGTCAGGGTAAATATTGTGGTTGCCGGAGGATCAATATGCGTGTCGCAGTGACTGTTTAAGATATGAGCCACACAATCGCCCATGAGAGCGGCAACAACCGCCATCACGACGCCCAACAAAGCGCCCGTCGGGCCAAAGGCGTTGATGCCGACGATTGCCGCAAGCGCCGACGGCAATGAGACATGGTGGGACGCCGGCATTGCGAATCCGGTCTGTGTAAAGATCAGTGTAATCGCTGAAAAACCGAAGCAGATAATCGGATAACTGCCGCTTACAACAGCCCAGTTATCAAGACCGCTCAGCACAGCGGCTACGCAACTTACAGCAATACCGATACCGCATCCCCAAATGATATTGGTCGGAAGCGCGGCACTGCCGATCCACTCACGCGGACCTGTACCGGTATATTTTCCCGTAAGCCCTGTCGAACCAAACACGAGACGCGTAACAACGGCAAGGATAAACACAGTGATACCGGGCAAATCCGTAAGAGCGCCAAGCGGTGTAAGAGAGATTGCATAAAGAACCAGAAAACCGAACACACCGAACACACCGCCGACCAAAAGTACATCGGGGCTGTTCAGTCCGTGCAGCGGGGAAAGAATATCTCCTCCGGCGATCATTTTCTTTTTACCTGCATACGCGACGGCGGCGACACCGCCCGCGAAGGCGACGTGCGGTCCGACGAACGAGCCGAACGCCAAGAATCCGACAGATATGTCGGCTGGTGCGCCGGCAGCAGTGGCGATACCTCCCGCCAACGCAAACAAACCCGTCATGATAAACGCGGGCAGCGCGCCCATATATGCACCTATTATTCCTCCACCAAATGCCGCAACCAGTGCCAAAATGTTCATAATCCTCTACTCCTCCTCTTTCTTTAGAATAATTTCATCGCTTAATGACGATATTTTCTCCATCTACCGCCGTAACCGTTCCGGAAATACTTGCGTGAAGGTTTGCGCCAAGCTTTCCCTCCGGGATTCGGGCGATCAGCGCACCCTTTTCCACGTGTTCGTCCACTCCTACAATCGGCTCCGACGGAGCGCCGACATGCTGTTGCAGCGGCAGCGTTACGCAGCTCGCATGGTACTGCGTATCGCTCAGCGGCGCAGGCACATCATATTGATCCAGGCCAAGCTGACGTATGAGTTTATGCACGGGATAGCGCCGGGTTTCCCGGAAAATCTCCGGGCGTTCGGGTTTGTTGTTCAGCGCATTGTGAACGCCTTTTTTTGCGAGATTGCTCTTTAACGCGGCGTTCAGTTTCCAAGGCTGTAATGCCATGACGCACGCATACTCACACAGTCTGCACCCGCAGCATAAAAACGCGTTCATCGGCGTGTCGTATTTGTCGCACACCGAACCGTACGCAGCAAGGCGCATGAGTTTGTGCGGATAGATACGGTGCCCGAGATTCGCCCGCGGACAGACATCCGTGCACAACGAACACTGCATACAGGCGATTGCCGCGTCTTTTATCGTACGCTCCAAAGGTCGGTGCAAACTGGTCAGCAACGGATGTCCAGTCGGTAATACAATTAATCCTTTTGTCGTTTTCGTAATAACGCTTTCGCGCGGAACGATCTTGCCCATCATGGGGCCGCCGTTTATAACGGCATAGTCATCTGTCTGGGAACCGCCCGCCAACGCAAGCATTTCGCCGACAGTAATGCCGAGAGGCACACGGACTGTCATCGGACGACGGACACTCCCTGTCACTGTTACATATTTTTCTGTCACAGGTTCGCCGAATGTATGCGCCTCATATACATTCAGCGCCGTTTCCACATTGCAGACAACAACGCCAACCTGCAGCGGAATGCCGCCTTCGGGCACGACGCGTCCGGTTACTTCGGTCACGAGCACTTGTTCGTCGCCGGCCGGATAAAAAGAGCCGGTTGTGAATAATTCCAAGCGCGGATACGAAACAAGTTCGCGCGTGAGAGACGCGACAGCATCATGGTAATGGGCTTTGAGCGCGACGACACCGCGACGTGCTCCGACCTGCTCTGCGATGAGATCAAGCGCTTTCAGCACGTGCGCCGCGCGCCGCGCCATAAGCTGCTGATCGACGCGCAGAAGCGGCTCACATTCAGCGCCGTTTATGATGACTGTATCCGCCTTTGCGTCCAATTTGACGTGCGTCGGGAACCCCGCGCCCCCCGCGCCGACGATCCCTGAGTCTGCGGCGTACCGATCGATTGCCATCGGCCTAGCGGACGTCAAATCCGCCGACGAGCACGCATTTCCGTTTACGCGCGAAGGTCTTCGCGGAGGTAAGCCCCTCGCCGGTCGGTCCGGCTATGGTGAATGTTGTGTGTCCCATTCCGCCGACGCCGATTCCGGCGTAGGACGGGCCGTTTTTCACAAAAATCGTCGTCTGGATTAATTTAGCCATTTTCGAGAGTTTGTCGACATTCCGTGAATGCATGACAGCCGTATGGCGGAATCCGTGTTCAACACGAATTGCCATGTCTATCGCCGCATCCACATCCGCCACGCGCACGAGCGGCAGAATCGGCATCATGAGTTCCGTCTGCACAAACGGATGCGATTCGTCGGTTTCCATCAAAATGACTTTGATATCAGAATCAACCTCAATGCCTGCCTGCTTTAATATGAACTGCGCGCTTTTACCGACGAACTCCGTTTTTGGACTCTTACCGCCATTGGTTACAAGCTGTACGAGTTTGTCGGTTAACGCCGGGTCCTTGACCTCATAGGCACCATGTTGCTTCATGCAGAAAATAAGGTAGTCCGCAACACCGTCCACAGCAATGATTTCTTTTTCGGCGATGCACGGCAGATTGTTGTCGAAAGAACAGCCGTCAACAATATCTTTCGCCGCTTTTTCGACATTTGCCGTCTCGTCCACAACGACCGGCGGATTTCCCGCGCCAGCGCCGATCGCTTTTTTCCCGCTTGACAGCACCGTTTTTACAATGCCGGGACCGCCTGTTGCAACAAGCATATTGACCTTCGGATGTTGCATCATGACATTTGTGTTTTCTATGGAGGGTTCGCGCACCGTTGTGATTAGGTTCGCGGGAGCGCCGGCCTCAATAAGCGCGTAATTGAGCGCTCTTATAAGAAAAAGCGTCACGTCTTTTGCGCGCGGATGCGGGCTGAATACAACAGAATTTCCTGCCGCGAGCATACCGATTGAATTACAAATGACCGTCTCCGTCGGGTTTGTAGTAGGCGTTATCGCCCCGATCACGCCAAAAGGAGAGTATTCCACAAGCGTCAAGCCGTCATCGAGCGCCTCGGTGGTTAAATCTTCGATACCCGGCGTTTTCATCGCCGCCAATGTATTTTTTATCAGCTTGTGCTCATAACTGCCCATACCGGTCTCTTTGACGACGCCCATGGACATATATTCCAGGTTCTCACGTTTCAGCGATACGTCGCGGATCACCTGGACATACTTGGCGCGGTCCGCCATGGAGCGGTTCATATATTCCTTCTGTGCCCTTGCTGCGGCTTCGACCGCCTCATCCATGGTTTCAAAAACGCCTTGGTCACCGGCGGTACTCAGTTCATCCGCGGCGTCGATCCGCTCCAGAACCTTTCCCACCAATTGTTCCACCAGTCTCATATCCACATTCATGCATGGATTCCTCCCGTCCTTATGATCGTCTCAAGAGTGAAGCGCGTGGAGGGCAATCACCATATCCTGTTCTACCGTACCGCCGGACACACCAATGCCGCCAACGACAGCGCCATTTTCCGTATACGGAAAACCGCCGCCGAACAGAACGATTCTGCCGTTGTTTCCCGCCTCTATGCCATACAGCGGACCATCGGGGCGAGCCGCTTCGCCCAGCGTATGCGTCGGCTGCTGAAATGCAACAGCGGTGTAAGCCTTGCCCAGTGCAAGATCGATACTGCCCAGAAAAGCTCCGTCCATCCGCTGAAGCAATATCGCGTTGCCGCCGACGTCGACCGCAGCAAACACGATCGGCACATTCAGTTCGGCGGCCTTTTGACGGGCGCGGCAAGCCATTTCATTGACATATTCCAACGTCAGGGACCGCTCACCGCTGGTCATATGAAGAAGGCGGCGCGCCTCCGCTTCAACTTTACGGCGCAGTTCCTCCTGGCCATTCAGCGTTTCTTCAAGACGGGCAAGGGCATAAACGGCGTCGGAAAGGCGGTTGATATAACGCAGTAACTCAGGCCGGACCGTCGCTTGCGCCGACAAACGAATCAGATTGCGCTCGCATCGCCGCACAATCGTACGAGCCAGATGTAATGCGCCGGAGGACGCCGTTTCTCCCGGTATCACAAACGAGGTCATGATTCCCGTCGTCTCCGTGCATTTGTCAACGATGGACTCCAGCCAAGCTACATCCTCACTATTTATTAGTTTTGAGAGCTTTTTGACGCCCTGTTCATCGCTTGCGATTTCCGCGGCAAACGAGAACAACCGCTCTTGGATGTGCCGGAGCGTTTCAACGGCATATTCCCGGTTGCTTAAACTCCGGGCAAAACCGAGCGCCGATCCCATTTCGTCAACAGTACCGTAGCACTCCACCCGCAAATCAGATTTATTTACGCGACTTCCGCCGATCAGTCCGGTTTCTCCTGCGTCGCCCGTTTTCGTGTATATGTTTGCCATTATTCCACCTCTACGGTATCGACAATCCCGACGATGGCTGTATCTACCGGAACGTCGTTACCAAACAGGGCGCGCGCCGAGCTTCCTTTGCAGACGAGAACGACTCGCCTGTGCCGGCGCCGACAGAATCAACAGCGATTTCGCTTACACTTGTTGGTTGTTTGTGCTCGTCCAAACGCCGGATCACAAGGAATTTCATGCCGATCAGTTTTTCGTTTTTACTGGTGGATACCACTGTGCCGATTACTTTTCCCAAGTACATAGGTTATCCCCTCTTATTCCAGCCGCAAAAGTCTCCGTGCTATTCGGCGATACGAATTTGTATGCCGCGCGCGCGCGCCGTGTCAGCAGCAAGCTGAGTAAGCCGACATCCACGCTTGATGTGCAGAACTGCCCCTTCGGGCAAACCCGCGATATAACTCCTGCCAATGATCCCGTCGCCGCAGTGATACGCGCCGCGCAGGTTCGTTTGCTTCAAAATATGTTCATCGGCGAAGATACCGCCGTGAAAGCTGGTTGCCGTAAAAACCTTGTGCATAAGCTTATCTGCCGTTGCCAGTGTCGCGCCGTAATCTTTTAACCGCTTCATATTTGTCCGCAACTGCTCCTTGAGCGGTTCCGTAAATTTGTAACCTTTCGCAGTCCGTTCAGGGTTGTCGGGACAGCATCCGTCCACCGACAGAATGACATTTTTTCCCCGCATCATAGATGTCAATACAATGCGGGCAGCCGGCGTATCGGCATGGCACGAAGCGATCTTCGCCGCTGTGTTTATCGTGAGCGCCGGTACAATGACGGTTGCGTATTCTCCTGCCAATTGCTCCGGAACGCATTGCCCATCGTCACGAAAAACCCGCTCAAAGTGCAGTTCATCCTGTAAGACGTTCAGATCCAAAACGAACTCTGCGCTCCGAGAGACGAACAAACTGAAGCGGTATCCAGCCTTCTCCAGATTGCACAGCGCGTCCTTCCAAACAGAAAACGAAAGCCCGGAACCCGTGCACACAACCAGCGCGCGTTTTTGCAGCACGACCAGCCGCTCGCATACGCGCCGTGCGACTTCGCGTATCAGCGCTTCTTCCGCCGTAACGTTGAGCAAGTGTTCGGTCACGCGTACCACCTCTTCGAACTTGTTATCCGCACATGGCAATCCCAAGCGGTGTTACCAGCAGCGGGACAGCCGACTTCACGGTGGGAATGCCTGTATTTTTTTCAAATACCTCTTCAAACTGCCGGAAACAGCACGCTCCGCCTACAATATGCAGATCTGCAACGTCATAACCACGCAGATAACCGCTTACGATAGAAGCCATCTTTTCCGCTACGGGGCGCACAATCTGGAACACTTCATCCTCGCAGGCCGCATCCACTTTTAATTGCTCGGCCTCTTCAACGGAACACTTGCGGTATCCCGCAAGCACGAGCGTCATGTGCGTTCCGCCTGTGGGTTCGTCCGCAGCGAAGAGGACTTCCCCGTCTTTCAGAATGCTTATTCCTGTCGTACCGCCGCCGACATCTACAAGGACGCCGGTTTCCACGCCAAGCGCTTTCGCGGCGGCGGTCGGTTCATCCACAACGGCGGCAACCTCGAAACCCGCGCCCTCCGCAACGTTGGTAATACACCGAACATTCCCCGGCGAAATACCGGGCGGTACAGCGACCGCCGCCCGCCGCAGAGGCTGTCCCAGTCTCCGCTCCAGTTCGGCTTTCATCCGTGAAACGGACGATACCGCGCCGACGTAATCAACGACAATGCCGTCTCTTACTACGTGTGAACATTGCGTAATGCCCGCAACCGGACGATTGTCCGTATCCACGACGGCAAGCACGATATTCGCGGTTCCAAGGTCGACACCGACTTTCAAATCACCTGACCACGGTGCGGTACGCCCGTCTCGTATCAATCCGTCAAATTCCAGCAATCTTTCATTCACAGAACTCAGATTTGGGCCCATCGTCGCCTTCATACCGCCGGATGCAGACATAGTCATTATTTTTTGCGCCGACAGCATTCGCTTCGTCGATATCCAAATGCATTTCGAGCGCATACCGATCCGATACCCGCACCAAAACGCCGTGGAGCGTCGCGCTTCTGATGCCGCTCCCTATATCAACGCTCACGATGTCCTCATCGCTGACGCCGAATCTGACGGCATCTTGGGGTGTCATGTGAATATGCCGCAAAGCGGCGATCACGCCGGATTTCTTTTTTATGGTTCCACGCGGGCCCATCAACTCGATTCCCGGCGTTCCGTCCAGATGCCCGGATTCGCGCACCGGGGCGGGGATGCCGAGCAGAAAACCGTCCGTGACAGAAATTTCCACCTGTGTCTCGTTTCTGAGCGGTCCAAGCACACGTACGCCCTTCAATTCTCCCTTCGGGCCGCGGATCGTCAGCTGTTCCGCACAGGCAAATTGACCGGGCTGCCGCAGATCTTTGATCGGGGTCAATTCACTGCCAACGCCGAACAGTACATCCATATCGGCACGATTCAGGTGAACATGCCGATTCGATACACCGACGGGAATGGAACCTCTGTTAAGAAGCGCCTTCACTGTCAGTCGGGTCACCAGTTTGATCAGTGCTTCTTTTGTCAATTCTTTATCGCTTTGCATAATGCCTTTCTACGCCTTTACGTCTGCGGGCAGCATCTTTTCCACGTCACTGTGAGGGCGCGGTATCACGTGCTGTGCCACGACTTCGCCGACTTTCTCCGCAGCGCACGCGCCGGCGTCTACAGCCGCTTTAACGGCGCCAACATCGCCGCGTACCATGATCGTAACCAACCCCGAACCGATTTTGGTACAACCCACCAACGTTACATTCGCGGATTTTGTCATCGCGTCGGCGGCTTCGATCGCGCCGACCAAACCGCGGGTCTCAATCATGCCCAATGCTTCACTCATGTGTTCCACCCCCAATCTATTTTTTCTTCTTCGTATTTGGCTTCGGCTGTTCGTCCGCTTCGGAGGGCGGCGTTATCTCTTCTTGCTGAACGACTTGCTCCGGCGCAACGCTTGACGGCTCTTCGAGTTTTTGTTCAAGCTCAGGCTCAGGCAAATTTTGCGGTTCAGGTTTCGGTGCCACATCCGTTTCCGGTCTCCGTTCAACACCGCCCTTTGTTTCGGCGTTGCGTATCATTGACGTCAGACCGGGAGCAGGACGCGGAATCACCCGGACGCCCGCGACACGCCCTATTTTGTTTACAGCGGCCTTCGCCGCCGCAATTGCCGCCTTGACCGCGCCGACATCTCCCTCTACCTTGACGGTCGTCATGCCGCTTCCCTTAGCCATCTCATATCCGACGAGCGAGACATTCGCCGATTTCACAGCGGCATCCGCCGCCTCAATAGCGGAAAGAAGCCCGTATGTCTCAATCAGTCCCAGACTTTTCTGGCTCAATATTAGACCTCCTCACATCCAGTCTTTAAAGAGGCTTGAACGGCAGCCTTTTTACAAGACGGGCAGCATTTGCTCCAATACTGCGCACATCCGATTCCTGCGCTCGCGCGTGTATCCGGAAGAGGGGCTGTTCCTTGTCTAACTTCCCGTAGTGCAGCACGAGATTTTCGCTGTCGAGACCCAACCCCACTTCCAGACGAGACGCATGGCTTGCTTCCCATGCGAGCGCAACTGCATCTTTTGTATCCGCTATGATCACTTCGCAGGGAACGGCTTCTTCCTCAATACCAAACTGCAGTTGGCGGAGCGTCGTCTCCCTGCCGTGATCCGGATTGATATAAATCTTGATGGTTGGGCGTTCTTGTTCCGCCAAACGCACGCTACCGCACCTCCTGAGTCATAGAAAGAACCAAGCCGGTAGCGACGGCGTTTCGCGGGCCTTCCGTACCGCGGATATTGCCGCGCCCCGCAACCACGCGATACTGCGAAAGCGCGTCGGTCACAAGCTGCGGTACTTCAAAATCAAGAGAGGAACCGCCCACGAGCACAACAAACTGAATATCACGCACACTGCCTGTTGGGCTCACTTTTGTAAGCGCACGCACCGCATTCGTCACAAAAATCTTTTCCTTGGCCTGCTTGCGGATCAGTTTGATTTTTTCCATATTCTGATCGCCTTCCAGCGGAAGCATCAGCCCGTCCTTGAGCACAACGACCTTTGCGAACAAGTGCGGTGCAAGCGGCTTGGGGAAAAACTCAGCGGTCCCATTTTCATGGCGTATATGAAACAAACTTTCAACCTTAGCCAACGGATATTTTTTAATATCCTCGGCTGTTTCAAAGTCAGCCAGACCGAGTTCCGACTGGATCAGCAGCGTAACCATGTTTCCCGCTCCAGCCAGATGGATCGAACGTATTGCACCCTCGGCGTTCATGATGGATGCGTCTGTTGAACCCGCGCCCATGTCCAATATCGCCAGCGGCTTCGTCGTGCCCGGTGTCGTTAGCGCGCCGTTGATCGCCATATCCGCCTCAACACCGCCGACTACGACCGGGACGCCCAATCGTTCGGCACACTCTCGAGCCACAGCTTCCATCTGGAGACGATCCGCCTTGACCATGGCGGCGATACCGACCGCATTCTCGTGAGAGAATTCGTTCGCGAGACCGCCGCGTACTTTCTGAGGCGTAAATGTGTCCACGGCAAGCAGATCCTGAATTTTTATGTCGCGCGGGTGTTGGCCCGTCAGGTTCGCCATGACCTGACGTACCTTCTCCAGCATGCCGCCCGCGTTCGTACCCGCTTCACCGCGTACGTCGTCGACTTCAGTGAGGGCGTTCACTGCGACCATGATCTTCTCCGCGCCTTCGTCAACATCAACCCTCAGCGTGCGTCCCCCGCCGATTATTTCAACGGAACCTGCCGGAATTTTGCGCTCTTTGACGTCTCCGGCAGGTGTTTTTATGACAACAGCCGAACGGTTTCCGATCAGCGCACGGGAAATCGGTACGACTTGTTTCGTTTCTTCGGCAGTTAACCCGAATAATGTCGCTATCCCGTACGGGTTGGAGAGGATCTCCACAACGCCGCCCAGCGCCGCAACCTCCACAGCCGAGCGCATGCCGAGCGGGACTTTGTCGATCAGTCCGACTTCGTCAACGATAGGAACGATACGCTCAAGACGATTCGCGATCAGCACGCCATCGTCTTTTTGCGCGATGATCGCAGTCACATGCCGTCCGGTCACTGCGCTTCGGTTGATCTCCGCTGCCGCTGTCTCAAAATCGACCTCCGCCGGAATCACGACGATATAATCCTTAGCCGGGACAGCGCGTGAAAGCTCGCCGATCAGCACCGTTTCGCCCACACCCACGCCAACACCGCCGGGTGTCGACGGGTTATGTCCGATCATCGTCGATTCGGTGATGATCGTTTCGGTGATCGTCTCCATCGCGACATCTCCGATCACCGGGGCGGCCTCGTTGAGACGCACCTCCGTCAGATCTTTTATATCAAGACCGGCGGCCTCCAGTGCGTTCGAAAGCGAATGAAAAATACTGTGCAAATTCTGTCTGGTACCCTTAATACCTGTTGTGGGCGCTATACCAGTCGCCAGGAAGATGGCTTTGCCATTCTCAATGCGGGCAAGCGCGGTCTCGGTGGTTGCATTGCCAATATCAATGCCTGCTACTATTTTCATAGCCGAGCCTCCTGCATTAAGGTAATTCGCGAATAGAGCTGCAGTGAAAAAATTGAATCGCTATTACTTAGGCTTTTTTAAGCCTGCCGCGCCGCTCGTATACTTCGGCGGCTTCCCTGACTAATGCGGCTGCCGTGCCTGCTTTGTAGCCGTCAAGCTCCGAGGCGATCGACAGCAGTTCCTGCTTTGTTGAACGATACGGACGGAGCGCGTTATAGATCTCCAGCAAACGGTCGTCCGCCACGGCGATCAGTTCAGCGGCGCGGCGCAGGTTACCCGCGAACGCCTCACGCCCGACGCTTTCAGCCACTTGCGCCTGCATTTCAAGCGTATCGGGAGCAATACGCATATCGTCAGCCGCAAGCTCGCCGCGGATTATTTTTTCATAGCTAAGGTCGCTGAATTGTTTGCCCGTAGGCGTTTTGATCTTATCCGCCATGTTTTCGGCAAGCGGATAATCCGCCGCGCTTACCGATCCCACCCTCGGCGCTGTCCTTGCCGACGCAGACGCGCCGCCTTGCGCCATGACGGTCATGACCTGCTCAACGATTTGCTTCAATAACAATTCCTGATCCATTCAAGTAACCTCCCTCTTACTGAAAACTGACCTTGAGAGCCTGGGGGTTTTTGCTATTGTCCACAAGCTCCGTCTCCTTGATGTGGAGCAAGGCAGCAAGCGCCTGATAAGTCGGACGTGCCATCTGGTCGTTGCGGACGGGAACCGGTGTGGGCGCCTCACCCTTGGCGTATTTAGCCGCGTTTTTGCCGATTTGACGGTATGTCTTCAAATCGATGAGCGGCGCTTGCGAGAACAACTCCAGATTAGAGAGCGGCATCAAATCTTTCTGGTGGATCACGGTCGTGCCCTTGGACTGAATACCGATGCCGATTCCGGAACCGGATAACTTCGCCGCGTCATGCGCAACGAAAGCGACATCGGACGTGCGGTACATTTTCATGATCCGCCACTTCATGCCCTCTTCTTCAATGCCCGCGAGAATCTCTCTGAGGACTTTGTCGTGAGGCAGACCAATAATCGTCTTCACCTGTTTCGTTCCGAAAGCGGGGGCAAGGGCGACGACGACCTCGTCCGCGTCCGTTCCTTTCGCGGCGTCCCCCACCTCTGTGAGAATGAGGTTACCGGCGGGAAGTTCGGCGGACGGATTTGAGCCTTGTGCCGGGCCTTTTGCGCCGCTTACGTTCATCTCATTGAGAACGCCTTCAATGATGCTCCGGAGCATGGTTTCATCTATCTTCATTCTCGTCACCCCTTAAATATCTTGCGGACTGATCGCATTGGGAATGTTTTTGATCTGTTCCCATCTTTCTTCGCTGATCTGGTAACCTGTCATGGGGCCGTGGTATTTATTGGGAGCGTTCACAGCGGACAACACATGGAAGTTTTCGCCGAAAATCGAAGCGGTGTGCAAATAATCGCCCGCCACCTTCTGACGAAGCATGTTGTAGATGCTTTGCGCCACATCGGGGAATCCCGCCTTATCCAGCGCTTTCACAAAATCAACGCCTGTCACTTTCCGCGCCATCATGCCCTCGATCGCTTTCAAATCCTCGTTCACATTTCTGTCCGGCATATCTTGCGACCCGTTGGCGTATGTAGCGGCTTCCACTTCGGCATCCGTGATGTCGGGCAGTCCCATTTCGCGGAACAGTCCCTGCAGCGCTCTGGCTGCTTTGTTGCGGATTTTAACGACGTCTTCCTCCTTAACGGGCTGCAGACCGCCGTCAATACGCATATCGCGCTGCAAAATATTCCAGTCGTCGTAGTCCTCCGCGTCCCAGTTGGAACCGGCAAACATGTTGTCGTAGTTGGGCGTTGCGGAGTAACCCGAACAGATGTAGTCCGTGCCTGAGAAGAACTGGGGGACCGAGCGCGCCACACGGCGTAAATCGGAATGCGTAAACGTCTGGTCGTTCGATGTTGTGGATTCCAGATCCAGCAGCATAGCGATCAGGTTTTCGGCCGCGATTGCGCGGATACCGCCCGGAACGCCGGCAGGAACGCCGACGCACGAAACGGAACCGTTCTGCGTACCCTGAACGCCCGCGCCTTTTGTTACGGCCAAACAGCGAGCTTCAAGGTACAGCATGGACTTGCCTTCCGCGTAGCCCATCTGTACTTCCGAACCTGTGCCGGACGTAAAGCGCATTTTCAAACCGCGGGACGCGTAACACGACGCCAGGAACGCTTTTGAATAAGGCGTATCGTCTCCGTCCATGAACACCGGCTCCGTGCCGTAGACAGAAATCGTTTCGGCGTATGTCGTAAATCCGCGCATACCTAATTGAAGCTCCGTGGCCTCCTCAAGCGCGCACTGCGTCATAACGCCGGGGCGGCCGACCTGCGCTCCGACTAAAATGGCGATCGCGTTAAACGGCGCGTAACGCGCGATACCCACCGTCGTTTCCATTTCCGCGAAACCGCGTATCCCGGCTTCCGCCGCATCCGCCGCGATCTGCACCGGATTGTCTTTCACGTTCGTCACATGGCATTGGTTGGCGGGCATCATCCGTGCGCGCATCTTCGACATGCCCATCATGATCTCCACGATGTTCAACTTGCCGACGACTTCCGTCAGTTTCGCCGGCGTCAGGCACAGCGTAATGCCCAGGATCTCATCGCGGGAGACGTTGATATCGACGATTTTTCTTGCGATATCGACGGAATCCATCGCCATGGCGCGTTCCGCCCCATCGATACGAATGGCGTGGTCTGCGATAAACGTATCCAGCATATCGAACTCTGCGCGTTTTTTGCCGTCAAGTTCGGTAATACGACCGTTTTCGATACGAATGCTCGGCTTGGGGTCGAAAGGGCTGTTCATTGCGATCAAGCCCACTTCCGGCCATTCTTGTACGTAACCGTCCTGGTTAACCGGACGAGCTGCTAAGACCTCGAAGCGCTTTGATCTCATCGTCAAACACCTCTCCCTGACTAAATAATGTACGGGCTGGTGGTGGATTCCAGCGGCTCGCCCGGCGCAAGAGCCTTCAAAAGCTGCTTACCGACATCGCGCGCCGCGATGATTGCCTGCTTTACCGCGCCGGAATCGCCGGAGAATGTGAGGATCACCTCGTTCGAGAAGCTTGTGCCGCCGTTGGCGGGCGTCGAGCACCCGACAACATCTACAGTGGCCGCCTTCACAGCCGTATCGGCCAACACAACGCCGATCGCAGCCGGAGCGCCGACAGTGATGCCGAAACTTTTACCAATAGGCGCACCGAACACCTTGTTCAGCGCATAGCTTGCGCGCGCGGTGTACTGGAACTCAAGATGCCCCGCGCTGTTGCCGTAAACGTCGCCGAACGTGCGGTCAAGTTCGCGGAGTGTCACTTCGACGGCGCGGCGTACGTCGGAAACGTCTTCCGCCCCGAAGATGATCAGACTGCCGTGACCGGCGCCGCCCTGCGTATCACGCGGCAGTTCGACCAGCACGATCTCGCTGTTTGTCGCCTTTACAGCCTCGTCAGCCGCAAATACTTGCGGCCCCGCGCCTGTACGGTCGCCAATAATCCCGATAGAACGATACTTCTTGTCGATCTTCAGCTGCTCGTGTACCTGATGATCCAGGTTGGCAATCACGAGTCCGATCGTACTTCCGATCGCGGTACCGACAAACTCCGTCAAGTTGCATCCGGCGGCAGCTGCTTTGGATTCCGGTGCAGTACCGGCCGCTCCGACCTGCTTCAGGACTTCACCCATAATTTTGTTGACCAAATCGTCTTTCATACTCAACCAACCTCCATGATCAGATTGTTGTTGATTACTTCACTTCGCCAACTGCGGCCGGCAGAATCTTTTCAACATCGGTGTGGGGGCGGGGAATGACATGCTGCGATACGACTTCGCCGACTTTCATCGCGGCGACAGCCCCGGCGTCCACAGCGGCTTTGACGGCACCGACATCGCCGCGCACCATGACAGTGACCAATCCCGACCCGATCTTTTCGTAACCGATCAGCACAACGTTCGCCGATTTGACCATAGCGTCCGCAGCTTCAATCGATCCGACCAACCCGCGGGTTTCCACCATGCCTAACGCTTCTCTTTGCATGACTCGACCTCCTAATAATAATTTGAGAGAAAACAATATTCTCCGGGAGGCATTATAAAATGAATTTCAGGTGACTTTTTTGCCTGGATTGTGTAATTATTTGACAGGATAGAGAACGAATATCTTGATTGGGTCACTCAATAACAGACTTCTCCCGCGAATGGTGCTCAAAGGCTTTAGACGGGGCTGCGCAATCACGAATTACAAAAAAATTTTCATCTTAATAATTTTTTACACATCAAATCTCTCAAGAAAATTATTTGCGTCAAGCGCTTTTAAAAACCAGAATTAAGTTACTTTAAAGAAATTTTTATAAAACAAATTATTTTCAAAAAATCCCTGACAAATCCCTGCTTGTCCCGACAAAACGACATACGAAGGATTCATCCTTTTGACAATGTGTCAAAAA
>QMCD01000810.1_pt1 | contig 21148 bp, 21 predicted proteins | sample 1821841 | NCBI WGS metagenome assembly QMCD01 (sample SAMN01991225, study PRJNA193472) | Termite gut metagenome, whole genome shotgun sequencing project. | isolation source: worker | host: Macrotermes natalensis
GAATGGAATATACTGAACCCTGACATCCTCCATTGTCTCCACTTCCCATTGCTCGGCCTCGGTTTTGGGGTATATTTTGAGTTGATAATGGGTCGGAGTTCCCGAACTGAACGGCTGCGGCGCGGGATTCGGAGCCATCCAAACGTCCAACGTCGCATCGTAAACCGCCGCCTCTATGAGCCCTGAACGGGTTTGGAGCTCGATAACCACCGGCTCCTGTTGTGGCGAAACAGGTGGATCTTTCGCGCAACTCACCGCCAGGACGGCAGCGAGGTAAAACAATAGTTTCTTCACAAAAAAACGGTTCAAGTTAGAAATCCAACACCAAAGGTAAAAACTATTTTCGGAGAAAACAAGGAATTTTCTACCTTTGTACTATGCGCTATCTGTTCATAGTTCAGGGAGAAGGGCGGGGGCATCTGACCCAGGCTCTGTCGCTGGCCGCCCTGCTGAGGCGCGCCGGACACGAAGTCGTGCAGGTGTTGGTGGGCAAGAACCCCAATCGGACCACCCCTGGGTTCTTCGCCGAAAAGATAGGCTGTCCCGTCGTCCCGTTCTCATCCCCCTCGTTCGACTACGGCAGTGCCGCCAAACGGGGCAACACCCTGAAAACCGTGCTGGGCAATGTCACTCCCTATCGCCTCGCGCGGTGGAAAAAAAGCATCGACATCATAGCCGCCCATATCGAGGCCGCCCAAGCAGACGTGATAGTCAACTTCTATGAAATACTGATGGGCCTGACTGGACTTATCCACCGGCTGGATGTGCCCGTGGTGAGCATCGGACACCAGTTTCTGGTCGACCATCGCGATTATGGTCACGCATCCGACGCGGGCCAGATGCTACTCCGGCTCAACAATGCGCTCTGCTCGCTGGGCACCACCAAGACTCTGGCCCTGTCGTTCTATCCCTTGCGCGACGACATCCACCGAAGGATAGCCGTAGTTCCGCCGCTTTTGAGGGGGGAGCTTTTCACTTTGACGCCCCGCGACGAGGGCTATTTGCTGGGCTATCTGATGAACCCGGGTTATGCCGACGAGGTTCGGCGGTGGCACGCCGAGCATCCCGAGCGCAGGGTTCACGTCTTTTGGGACAAGCACGACGCTCCCGAGATGCTGGACGAGGACGGATTGACGTTTCATCGAATAGACGATAGGAAGTTTTTGGAGCTGATGGCGGGTTGTTCGGGCTTTGCTTCGACGGCGGGGTTCGAGAGTGTGTGTGAGGCGATGTGGTTGGGCAAGCCCGCGCTGTTGATACCCGCCCATTTGGAGCAGCAGATCAATGCGGCGGATGCCGAGGGGGTGGGTGCGGGAGTTGTGGCACAGAGTTTCGACCTCTCCTTGCTGGACGAGTTTATCGGTGAGTATCCGGCCGACACCGACGCTTTTCGCGAGTGGGTGGCCCGCGCCGACGAGCTCTTTGTACGCCATTTGACAACGCTGGTGTGATGACACTCAGAGAACAAGCCGCAGCACTGCCCCTCGTGCCGGGGGTGTACCAGTTCGTCGATGCGAACGGGACGGTACTCTATGTCGGCAAGGCTAAGGTGCTGAGGCGCAGGGTGGCCAACTATTTCGCGGAAAGCCGACTGCCGTCGAAGATTCGCGTGATGGTGGGGCGGGCGGTGGAGTTGCGCCACATTGTCACCGACAGCGAGACCGATGCGTTGTTGCTCGAAAATTCGCTCATCAAGCGTTTGCAGCCCCAATTCAACGCAATGTTGAAGGACGACAAGACCTATCCGTGGATAGTGATCGACAGGGGCGATTTTCCGAGGATCCGCTCGACAAGGCAGATCATAAAGGACGGCTCGCAATACTTCGGTCCCTATGCGTCCATTGGAGTGCAGAAAAATCTGTTGGAGATACTCCACAGCGTGTTTCAGTTCCGGACCTGCAAGCTCGACCTGTCGGCCGAAAATATTTCGAAAGGCAAATTTCGTCCCTGTCTGGAATATCATCTGGGCAACTGTCTCGCCCCGTGTGCGGGCAAGCAGTCGTCGGAAGATTATGAGGGCAATGTACGGATGGCGCGCTCGATGTTGCGGGGCGAACTGGGCCCCATCAGGCGGGCACTCACGGCGGCTATGCGCGAGGCGGCGGCACAGTTGCGATATGAGGATGCGGCGGGGTTCAAGCACCGGCTCGACCTGTTGGAGGGCTACACCTCGCGCTCGGTGGTGGCGTCGGCAGCTCTGGGCGAGATGGATGTCTTCGCGCTGGTGGTGGACGGCGATGCGGCGTTCTGCAACTTTTTGCGGATAGTTCGGGGGGCCATTGTCAACTCGTTCACCGTGCAATTGTCGCTCGGGGCGGAAGAGGACGAGCGGGTCGTGCTGACCACGGCCATTGAGCGAATTTCCGAGTTGCTGTGCAACTCGTCAGCCAGCCGCCCCCCCGAGCGGCGGGCTGAACAAAGTTCATCCCTTGCGGGCGTCTGGCTCTCGAAGAACATCGTCGTCCCGTTCCTGCCCGAGACCGAGCTTTTCCCCGACAACACTTTCACCGTCCCTCGTCGGGGCGAGAAGCGCGATCTGTTGGAGTTCGCCGAAAAGAATGCGCGGATGTATCGCGCCGAACTGTTCAAAAACCTCGAAATAAAGAACCCCGAGAAGGCCACCGAGCGGGTGATGGAGGCGATGAAGCGGGAACTGCACCTCGATCGCGAACCGCGATGGATAGAGTGTTTCGACAACTCCAACCTTTCGGGCACCAACCCCGTGGCGGCTTGTGTGGTGTTTCGCGACGGCAAACCCGCGCGTCGCGAGTATCGCCACTTCAACGTCCGGACGGTCGAGGGTCCCGACGACTTCGCCTCGATGCGCGAGATTGTGCGCAGGAGATATGCAAGGATGCTCGATGAGGGTGATCTGTTGCCCGACCTTATCGTCGTCGATGGCGGCAAGGGCCAGCTCTCTTCCGCCTATTCGGTGTTGCAGGAGCTGGGGATTGCCGACCGTGTACCCATCATCGGCCTTGCCGAGCGGTTGGAAGAGGTGTTCTTCGTGGACGATCCGGAACCCTATTATTTGAAGCGGGGAGGCGAACCGCTACGGGTGTTGATGCACATTCGCGACGAGGCGCATCGCTTCGGCATCACTCATCACCGCAACCGCCGTTCGGCCGCCTTCATCCACTCCGAGCTGGAACAGATACCGGGCATCGGGGCGAAGAGCATCGCCGGGTTGCTCAAAAAATTCAAGACCGTCAAAGCCGTGCGCGAGGCCACGACGGAGCAGTTGGCGGCGGTTGTCGGTGCGGCACGGGCGGCAACCGTTCATCGCTATTTTCACCCCTGATATAAATTTCGTACCTTTGCGGGATATGACGTACAGGATCTTGATAGTCGACGACGAGACCGACATATTGGAGTTCGTGGGGTACACTCTGCGCAAGGAAGGGTATGAGGTCGAAACGGCCTCGAACGGGCGCGAGGCGGTGGACAAAACCCTGGCGTGGCACCCCCACCTGATCCTTTTGGACGCTATGATGCCGGTGATGGACGGCTTCGAGGCGTGTCGGTTGATCCGGACGACCAAGGGGGTGGACGACACGCTGATAGTTTTTCTCACCGCACGGGGCGACGAGAACTCACAGGTGCGGGGCTTCGACGCAGGGGGCGACGACTACATTGTCAAACCCATTCAGTTGAAGGCCCTGGTGAGCCGCATAAAAGCCATATTGAAAAGAAAAGAGCACAGCGGCTTCGGTGGCGGGTTGAGGGTGGACAGCGAACGGCACACGGTTATGCTCAACGGGGGCGAGGTTGTGTTGCCGCGCAAGGAGTTCAACCTGCTGGAACTGTTACATTCCGAGCCTGGGCGGTTGTTCACTCGCGAGGAGATATACGACCGGGTTTGGGGCTCGGAGGTTGTCGTGGGCGACAGGACCATCGACGTGCACATCCGCAACCTGCGCAAAAAGATAGGCGACACCCACATCGTCACCATAAAAGGAGTGGGATACAAATATGAAGATTAGTTAAGAGTTAAGAGTTAAGAGTTAAGAGTTAAGAGAGAGAATCGGCCATAGCGGAGGTCGGTTGCGAATCGGAGCATTTTAGCCGAGCCGGTACCGCGGCCCCGTGTGGCGGTAGGGTGCGGAGGGAAGATCGCCCGACAAATTTTGCGAAGCAAAAGGAGGGAAGCTTGCCCGTAGCACCCAGGCGAGGATAACCTGCGGAGGAAATTCCGGCACGGAGCGGTGTCCGAGCGTGTTAATTGAGAAATTTATGGATATAATTTACAGCATTCGTCAGAAGGCGGCCAAGTTGGGGCGCAGAATAGTGCTTCCCGAAGGAGCCGAAGAGCGCACATTGAAGGCGGCGGACTTCATCCTCTCCGAGGGAATAGCCGACATCGTTCTGTTGGGTTCGAAAGGACGCATCAAGGTCGAGGCCGAGAGGTTCGGATTGAAACACATTTCCGAAGAGCGGGTTATCGACCCCTATCGGTTGTCGCCCGCGGACGAACAGCGATACGTCGATCTGATGGTCCGGATCAGGGGCGAGAAGGGGGTCACACCGGACATTGCGCGCGAGCAGCTCAACAATGCGCTCTATTTGGCCGCCGTGATGGTGCGGGCGGGCGATGCCGACGGCGAGGTGGCGGGCGCGATAAACTATACGGGCGATGTGTTGCGGCCGGCGTTGCAGTATGTCAAGACCGCACCCGGAATAAGCGTGGTGTCGGGGGCGTTCATTATGCGCATCCCCGATAAGAGCTTCGGCGACGAGGGCATTATGCTGATGGCCGATTGTGCCGTTTCGCCCGACCCCACGGCACAACAGCTGGCCGAGATCGCCATCACCACGGCCCGCACGGCGCGCCAGATAGTGGGCTTGGAGCCGCGGGTGGCGATGCTCAGTTTTTCGACCCGAGGTTCGGCCAAGCACCCGATGGTGGACAAGGTGGCCGAGGCGACGCGCATTGCGCAGCAAATGGAGCCCAACCTGATTTTGGACGGCGAGTTGCAGGCCGATGCGGCATTGGTTCCGGCGATTGCGGAGCGCAAGGCACCCGGGTCGCGGATAGGCGGACGGGCAAATATTCTGGTTTTCCCGTCGTTGGAGGTGGGCAATATCGCTTATAAGTTGGTTCAGCGGTTGGCGCACGCGGACGCTATCGGGCCGGTGTTGCAGGGTATGGCGGCTCCGGTGAACGACCTTTCGCGGGGTTGCTCGGTGGACGACATAATCAACGTCGTGGCGATCACGGCGTGTCAAACGGATGTAAAATAGAGCTATGAAAATACTTGTATTGAATTGCGGATCGTCGTCGGTGAAGTACCGGGTGATAGAGGTGGGCAGCGGGGTCGAAACCGTGCTGACCAAAGGCATCGTCGATCGTATCGGCCTGCCCGACGGCGATGCGGCCGACCACAAATCGGCCATAGAGAAGATCATATCCTCGATGACCGACCGGATCGACGCCGTGGGTCACCGCGTGGCACACGGAGGAAGCTATTTTGATGGCAGTGTGGTGGTCGACGACGACGTTATAAGGAAGATAAAGAGCTGCTTCGAGCTTGCACCGCTGCACAACCCCGCCAACTTGCAGGGTATTCTGTCGGTGGCCCAGATTCTGCCCGACGTGCCCCAGGTGGCGGTGTTCGACACGGCGTTCCATCAGACCATTCCGGCCAAGAACTATATGTACGCCCTGCCGTGGGAGTGTTATGAGAAGTTGGGGGTGCGCAAGTTCGGATTCCACGGAACGAGCCACAAGTTCGTGGCCGAAAAGGGGGCGGCGATGTGCGGATTGGATATTCATAACTCCAAAATCATCACGTGCCACATAGGCAATGGGGGGTCGGTGACGGCGATAGTGAACGGTCGATCGGTCGACACCTCGATGGGGTTCACGCCGGTGGACGGACTGGTGATGGGGACGCGATGCGGGGCTGTGGATGCGGGCGCGGTGCTGTTCGTCGGGGAGAAGCTGGGTCTGGGTTATGATGAATTGTCGGACCTTATCAACAAGAGGTCGGGGGTGCTGGGGGTGAGCGGTTTGTCGAGCGATATGAGGGACATAGTTGCAGCGTCGGAGAGCGGCAACGAACGGGCGACATTGGCGTTGGAAATGTACGACGAGCGGGTGAAGCACTTCATCGGAGCCTATGCGGCGCAGATGGGAGGAGTGGATCTGATTATTTTTACGGGCGGAGTAGGCGAAAATCAATGGCAGTCCAGGGAGAGGATTTGTCGGGGGTTGGAGTTTATGGGTGTGCGGTTCGATGTGGCGGCCAATGACGGGCTGAGGGGCGAGGACAAGATCATCTCGGCCCGGGGATCAGAGGTGAAAGTTGCGGTCGTCACCACGGACGAGGAGCTGGTCATCGCCCGCGACACTTACAGGTTGACCAGATGAAGGTTCTGAAAATCAATGCCGCGCTGTTGCGCGATGCCGAGGCCGCCCGACGTGTCGAAGCGTTGCGTGCCAAGGCCGGCGTGGAGGTGGTTGTCGAAGGCTTGTCCGAGAGCAGTGCGGCGCGACGGGCGGCCGAGGTGAATGCCGAAGTGTTGGAGATATGGACCGACGTGGACGGCTTTATGAGTGCCGATCGGAGCGTTATCGAGGGAGCGTACCTTATCGAACAGTTGACCTATAACGAGGCGATGGAGCTGTGTAACTTCGACACCAAGGTGCTCTATCCGCTCACCATATTTCCGGTCTATCAGAAGAACATCCCCATTCACATTCGCAATATCCACAACCCGCAGGGGGCGGGAACATTCATCTCCTCCCGCCAGGACCAGGGGGGCAAGACTGTGAAGGGTATTTCGTCGATCGACGACACCTGCCTTATCACCGTGCGCGGGATGGGGATGGTGGGGGTTATCGGGGTCAACTATCGGATATTCAAGGCTTTGGCGCGGGAGAACATCAGCGTCTTCTTCGTTTCGCAGGCTTCGAGCGAAAGTTCCACCTCGATAGGGGTTCGGCGGGGCGAGGGCGAGCAGGCTGTTCGGGTGTTGACCGAGGAGTTCCTGGCCGAGATTTCGGGGGGAGCCATCAACGAGATAACGGCTCAGTATGATCTGGCCACGCTGGCCGTCGTGGGCGAGAATATGCGCGGACGGGCGGGCGTTGCGGCCAAGCTGTTCGACACGCTGGGCAGGAGCGGCATCAGCGTTATTTCGTTTGCGCAGGGTGCGTTGGAGATAAACATTTCGTTCGTCATTTCGCGCGACGATCTGCGCAAGGCGTTGAATGCGCTGCACGATGCGTTTTTGATGTGGGACTATTCGGTGCTCAACCTCTTTATCGCCGGTGTGGGAACGGTGGGAGCCAATTTGCTCGAACAGATAAGATCGCAGCAGCCCAAATTTCTTAGGGACAACTCGTTGCAGGTGAGAGTTGTGGGGATAGCCAATTCGCGCAAGTTTGTCATAAACCGTTCCGGCATAGATTTGGCGCATTGGCGCGAGGCGTTGGATGGGGGCGTTGCGGGAGATTATTGCGGTGCGGTCGTTTCGACCGATATTTTCAATCCCGTCTTTGTCGATTGCACGGCCAACGAGACTCTGGCCTCGACATATAGCTCACTTTTGGAGCACAACGTTTCGGTCGTCACGGCCAACAAGATTGCGGCGAGCGGCGACTATGAAACCTATCTTCGGTTGAAGTCCATTGCCCGAAGCCGAGGGGTGAAGTTCCTGTTCGAGACCAATGTGGGTGCGGGGCTGCCCATCATAAAGACCATCGGCGAGCTGGTGGGAAGCGGCGATCGGATATTGAAGATCGAGGCGGTGGTGAGCGGAACGCTCAATTTTATCTTCAACGAGGTCGGCCGCGGGGTTGCCTTTTCGAGTGCCGTTCGGGGGGCGGTGGAGGCGGGATTCGCCGAGCCCGACCCGAGGATAGACCTGAGCGGAACGGATGTGGTGCGCAAGCTGGTCATTCTCTCCCGCGAGGCGGGGTACGATTTGAGTTTGGCGGATGTTGCCATCGACCCTTTTATGCCCTCTCACTTTTTCGAGGGGACGCCGGATGAGTTTTGGGAGAAGTTGCCCGGGTTGGATGCGGAGTTCGAGAGGCGGCGCGTCGTGTTGGCGGACAAGGGTTTGAAGTGGAGGTTTGTGGCCACGTTGGAGGATGGTCGGGCGAGTGTCGGTTTGCGCGAGGTGGGGCCGGAGTCGCCTTTTTACGGATTGGAGGGGAGCGGCAACGTGATACTTCTCACAACCGAGCGTTATCGCGATTATCCGATGGAGATCAAGGGCTATGGCGCGGGTGCGGCGGTGACTGCCGCAGGGGTCTTTGCCGACATTATCACCATTGCGGGCGTTCGATAGTCGGCCGCCGGAGCAATAAAAATTTGACTTTTCCGTTGAAGTTCCATATCTTTGCACGCTATGAGGATTCTGTTTTCATTTGTTTTTCTGTTTGCGGTCCTTTCCGCGGGCGGCCAAAGCGTCTCGAAAGAGCAGCGACGGGTTGAACGGGAGCAGCGTATGGCCCGGCGCGCCAACGTCTCCACAAAGCGGCAGACCGACAAGGGCGAGATTCCCAGCTATAATAAATTGTTGAAGTCGACCGACTATCAGTTGATGTACCGCGAGGGGTTGAGGTATTACAACACCCGCAAGAAGGGCAAGGAGACCACTTCGCGACACAACCTGAGCAGGGCGCAGACGTTGCTCGACAAGGCTTATCAGTCGCAGCGGTTTGCGGGGACTCCTCAGCAGGATTCGTTGATGTACTATCTGGGGGCTTCGTTCTATAAGGCGGGTGATTTCGATATTTCGGGCAGTGCGTTCGACCGTTTCCGGCGCGATTTTCCGATGAGCATCTTCATCGAGGATGCCGAATATATGTACGCGATGGGGTACTATTTTTCGTCGCCCGATCCCGAGCACGACCAAGGTCCCACCCTGCGTGCCATCGCCGCCATTGCCGAGTATCTGGGCAGGTATCCCCAGACAGTTAAACGCAAGGAGTGCGAGGAGCGCACGCAGGAGTTGTATCGTAAACTTTACACCAAAAGTTATAATAACGCCCGCCTGTATTATACCATCAGGCAGTATAAGGCGGCGGTGAGGGCGTTGAACAACGCAATAGACGAATATCCGTTGAGCCCCTATCGCGAGGAGTTGATGTATCTGGCGACCCGTTCGGCGTGGCTGTTTGCGCGTAACTCGGTGGCGAGCCAGATGACCGACCGCTATTTGTCGATGATGGACAACTATTTGAACCTGATCTCCGAATATCCCGAAACCGAATACCGCGGCGAGGTGGAGAAGATGAGGGACGAAGCGCAGAAACACATAGATGAACACACAAAAGACCAAAATAACAATGGAGAGTAAAAGGAGCATTCCGACCAGCACCGTGACGCGTAAATTGGCCGACCTGGCCGAGCCGACCGGCAATATTTATGAGTCCGTTGCGATAATCGCCAAACGGGCGAACCAGATTTCGAGTGCCATCAAAGCCGAGTTGGGGCGCAAGTTGGAGGAGTTTTCCACCACCGGCGACTCGCTGGAAGAGACGTTCGAAAACCGCGAGCAGATCGAGGTGTCGCGCTATTATGAACGGATGCCCAAGCCCACCATCATCGCAACGGAAGAGTTCCTCGACGGCGAGCTGTTTTTCCGCGAAGGCGGTTCGGCGGCCGCGAGTGAATAACCCTTTGGGGATGTTGAAAGGCAAGCACATAGTTCTCGGAGTGACGGGCAGCATCGCGGCCTATAAGGCGGCGGTTTTGGTGCGGCTGTTGGTCGGGCGGGGTGCCGAGGTGAGAGTGGTGATGACCCCGATGGCCAAGCAGTTTATCACTCCTTTGACACTTGCCACTCTCTCCAAAAATCCCATTTCGGTGGAGTTTTTCAATCCTGAGAACGGCGATTGGAACAGCCATATCTCTTTGGGCGAGTGGGCGGACGCTTTTGTGGTTGCTCCTGCGACGGCCAACACCATTGCCGGAATGGCGACAGGTTTGGCGGATAATTTACTGCTCACCACCTATTTGTCGGCTCGTTGTCCGGTGTTTGTGGCTCCGGCAATGGATTGCGATATGTATTCTCATCCCTCTACTCAGTATAATCTCGACTTGTTGAAGCAGCGCGGTGTTTGCGTCATCGAGCCCGCCGAGGGCGAGTTGGCGAGCGGCCTTGTCGGCAAAGGCCGAATGGCCGAGCCGGAGGAGATCACGGATCTCCTCGAATTGAGAATGGAGAATTGAGAGTGGAGAATTATGGAAAATATTGTTTCGGACAGATCGTACGACTTTGCCCTCCGAATTATCAATCTTCAAAAATGGCTCATTGGTAAAAAGAAAGAGTTCACACTCTCAAAGCAACTCTTAAGAAGTGGAACTGCGGTAGGCGCACTTATCCGAGAAGCCAGGCACGCCCAATCGAGAGCAGATTTTCTCAGTAAAATGAACATCGCTCTCAAAGAAGCCAATGAGACAGAATACTGGCTTATGTTGTTGAGGGACAGCCACGTTATTTCCGGTACGCAATTCGATTCGATACACAAAGACTGTGATGAGATCATCCGGCTTTTGGCCAGCATTGTCAAGACGACAAAATCAACTCTGAAATCTCCTCCGAAGTGAAAACTCTCAACTCTCAACTCTCAACTCTCAACTTTCTTGTTACAGCAGGTCCAACCATCGAGGCGATAGATCCTGTGCGGTTTCTGTCGAACCACTCGACGGGCAAGATGGGATATGCTATTGCCGAAGAGTTGGCGCGAAGAGGTGCACAGGTTGTGCTGGTGAGCGGCCCGACCTCTCTGGCTGTGCCGGAGGGAGTTCGTCGGATGGATGTGGTCTCGGCTCGGGAGATGTACGAAGCGTGTGTCGGGCTGTGGCCGCAGATGGACGGGGCGGTGATGTGTGCCGCGGTGGCAGACTATACACCGGCTTGTGTCTCGTTGTCAAAGATAAAGAAATCGACTTGCGCAGCAAGTCGTGTCGCCCCCGAGGGGGGTGGGGGCGACAAAAATATTTTTCTTGAACTCCGACCGACCGAAGACATCGCCGCCGAGCTGGGGCGCACCAAACGTGCGGGGCAGCTGTTGGTGGGATTCGCTCTGGAAACCGACGACGAAGAGGCGAACGCGTTGGCAAAGATGGAGCGGAAAAATCTGGACTGTATCGTCCTCAACTCGCTGCGTGATGCGGGCGCGGGCTTCGGCGGCGACACCAACAAGATAACCCTGTTCACCCGCACAGGCGACAAAACCCAATATCCCCTCACCACAAAGGCGGAGGCCGCACGCGAGATCGTCGACCTTATATCTTCGCAGTGTAAATAAGGTGTTCCAGCTGGCGAATGAAGTTGCGCTGTTTGAGTTGAGGAGAATAGACGTAGAAGTCGATGACCACGATGCGACTTCGTTCCATATCGAGGGTCGAATAGCTCACGAACGGCCCGCCCATATAGTCGCCCTGCACCCTCCAAAATCCGCGCACCTCGACCCACGGACGGCCGTGAATGGTCTTGTAGGTCATTTCGTGCATCTCGGTGTTTGTGGCCATATGTGAACCGGCCACTTCGCCAGGGATGTTGGCTACGAACTCGTCGCGCCTTTTGAGGATGTTCTGTTCGGTCAGGTCCATCGAGCTTTCGAACGGATAGGTGTAGACTACGATGCCCTGGCTGGCGGTGGGCATCTCATAGCGCAACCACAGGAAGTCCTCTTTTTCGCCCGCCACGACATATCCGGGATAGGTTGCCAGAGTGATGCCGAACTTTTGCTCGATAACGGTTGCAATCTCTTTCGGGGTGTGCGTTTGGGCGGTCGACACGTCGCGCATCCGGTGTGCGGCTTCCAGAACCAGCATTATGTTTTCGCGTTGGTCGTTTATCAACTGAACCAGGCTCTCTTCGTCGGGCGCGCTGAGTGTGAGCACGGCTTGGGGGGCGGCATAGACATTTTCGTTCATACCGAGCAGCGGCTCGGCGACGGTGGGGTCGATGCGGACGATGAGAATATTCGGGTGGCGCGTGACAAGGTTTTTGAAACCGGCGGGAAGCACCCTGAGCACATCGAACTGCGGTTCCTCGCGGTTGACCATCGGCACGCGTTGCTGGAGCATAGCTCGAATGGCCTCGCCCGCCGCTCCGTCCCACACGGTGTGGTCGGCCACAACAATGATTTCGTAGGGGGCACCCTGCGACGAGGGTTTGTTATCGCCCGTCGGAGCACACGAAATAAACAGGACGACGACTAAAAGAAACAACAGGTTTTTCATAAAGATTAGTTATTTTTGCAAAGGTATGAAAAAAATCATTTTAGCGATTACGGGTGCCAGCGGAAGCATCTACGGGCGGCAGGTGTTGGAGCGGCTGGTTGCTTCTTCTGTCGTCGAAAAGGTGGGTTTGATAGTGAGCGATCGCGGTCGGGAGGTGTGGGAGTATGAGATGGGGTCGGGTGTGGAGGACTTTCTTCGCTCTTCATTTTTCACTCTTCATTCCGAAAAAGTGCAAACTTTTTCGAACACCGATATGTTTGCTTCGGTCGCTTCGGGCTCGGCTCGGTGGGATGCTATGGCGGTGGTTCCCTGCTCGATGGGTTGCGTGGGGAGGATTGCATCGGGGGTGTCGACCGACCTGATTGCGCGGGCGGCGGATGTGATGCTCAAAGAGGGCCGGACGGTGGTTTTGGTGCCTCGGGAGACGCCGTTGAACCTTATTCATCTTCGCAATTTGACGACTTTGGCCGAGGCGGGAGCTGTTGTGCTTCCCGCTTCGCCTTCGTTTTATTCTCATCCTGCCGATTTGGAGACCGTTTGTGCGACCGTCAGCGACCGCATTGTTGCACGGCTGGGGGTGGATTGCGACCATTTAGAGTGGGGAAAATCAAACTCGTAAGAGTTTGTCAGCCAGCCGCTCCCCCCGCGGCGGGCTGAATGCTCAGCCGTTACTCCCTGCGGTCGTGAGCTCGCCCTCGCTGTACGCTCGACCTCGGTTGCAGCGTCTGGCTTTTTCAAAAATTGTGTATCTTTGCACAAACTAAATAACTTAACTTATCAATAAATGGCAACAACTGCGGATATAAAGATCGGGATGTGCATCGAGATGGATGGCAAAACGTTCCAGATCGTCGATTTTCAACACGTGAAGCCCGGCAAAGGGCCCGCCTTCGTGCGCACCAAACTGAAAAACCTGGAAAACGGCCGAACGGTGGAAAACACCTTCTCGAGCGGCGTCAAGATCGAACCCGTGCGCATCGAGCGGCGGCCCTATCAATTCACATACGAGGACGATATGGGGGTGCACCTGATGCACAGCGAAACTTTTGAAGAGATCACCATCCCCAAGGAGATGATAAACAACGCCGATCTGATGGTCGACGGGCAAATTTTGGAAGTGCTCTACCACACCGACAAGGATATGCCGATGACGGCCGAACTGCCGCCCATCGTCGATATGGAGGTGACCTACACCGAGCCCGGCATAAAAGGCGACACGGCGTCGACCAACTCGCTCAAACCCGCCACGGTCAACACCGGGGCGACGGTTCGTGTGCCGCTGTTCATCAACACGGGCGACAAAATTCGTGTCGACACCCGCACCCGCGAATATTACGAGAGGCAGAAATAACCCTTGCTGCTTGAAAAGGTAAATAGTCCGGATGACCTTCGCAAGCTCTCTCTGGGGGAGCTTGCACAGTTTTGTGGGGAGCTCCGGCGTTTCATCATCGAGAGCTGTGCGCGGCGGCCGGGCCATCTCGCTTCCTCTTTGGGAGCGGTGGAGCTGGCGGTCGCGCTCCACTATGTTTACGACACGCCGCAGGACAAGATAATCTGGGATGTCGGTCATCAGGCCTATGCCCATAAGATCATCACGGGGCGAAGGGACGCTTTCGGTTCGTTGCGCCAGATGGGCGGCATTGCGGGCTTTCCGCGGCCGGAAGAGAGCCCGTTCGACGCCTTTATCGGGGGTCATTCCTCCAACTCCATCTCGGCGGCATTGGGTTTTTCGGTTGCCAACAAGTTGGAGGGGAGCGACGGTCGCGTGGTTGCGGTGATAGGCGACGGGGCGATGACGGGTGGATTGGCTTTCGAGGGGATGAACAACGCGGGGGTGAGCGGGAGCGATATTCTGGTCGTGCTGAACGACAACCGCATTTCGATAGACCGGGGCACGGGGGCTTTGCGCGAATATCTTGTCGGCATCTCAACCTCCAGACGCTATAATGCGTTCAAGACGTGGGTGTGGACGCTGTTTCGGCCCGGGAGCCGGGTTCACGGATTGTTGCGAAAGGCGTGGAACGGCATCAAGCACGGGGTGTTGCAGCAGAGCAACCTTTTCGAGAGCTTCGGGTTTCGCTATTTCGGGCCGGTGGATGGTCACGACGTGGTTTCGCTGGTGAAGATTTTGCGCGATCTGCGTGAGATCAAGGGACCCAAATTGTTGCACACCATAACCGTTAAGGGGAAGGGCTATACCCCCGCCGAACTCGACCAACCCACCTGGCACGCACCCGGGAGGTTCGACCCCCTGACGGGGGAGAGAAGTCAGGAGTCAAGAGTCAGGAGTCAAGAGTCGGATTGCCGCGTCGAACTTCGTTCTCCTCGCAATGACGGCGGCAAAGAATCGTCACTGCGAGGCGCGCAGCAAAGAAGCGGTCCGGAACCTGCGGCATCCGCCGCACCGCAACTCATAACTCATAACTCATCACTTATGACTCCCTGCCTTTGGCAGGATGTTTTCGGCCAGACGATATTGGAATTAGCCGAAAGCAACCCCCTGATCGTCGCCATCACGCCCGCGATGCCGACGGGCAGCTCGCTCAACCTTATGATGGAGAGATTCCCCGCGCGCACGTTCGACGTGGGCATTGCCGAGGGCCACGCGGTGACCTTTGCCGCGGGTTTAGCCGCCGCAGGACAGGTGCCTTTCTGTGTGGTCTATTCCAGTTTTTTGCAACGGGCGTACGATAACATCATCCACGATGTAGCCATCGAGGGGCTGGGTGTGGTGCTGTGTGTCGACCGAGCGGGGTTGGTGGGCGAGGACGGCACCACCCATCAGGGGGTGTTCGATCTGGCGGCATTGTTGCCCGTGCCGAATTTAGTCATTGCGTCGCCTGCCGACGAGGTGGAGTTTCGCAACCTGATGTACACCGCTTCGAAGGCCGGCCGACCGTTCGTCATTCGCTATCCGCGCGGACGGGCGACGGGGGTCGAGTGGCGAAATGCAGGGTTTGAGGAGATAGAGACAGGCAAAGGCCGGACCATCCGCAGGTGCGACGGAGAGGTGGCTGTCGTCACATTCGGTCCCGCACAGGTGCCGGACGGGGTGAGCCATTACGACCTGCGGTTTGCCAAGCCGCTGGACGAGGAACTTTTGCACCGGATCGGCAAAAAATACAAAAAGGTGATAACAGTGGAGGACGGGGTTATTCAGGGCGGCGTGGGTATGGCGATCGAAGCTTTTATGGCGAAAAACGGGTACACTCCCCGGATAGTCAAACTCGGCGTGCCCGACCGTTTCATCCCCCACGGCACGGTGGAGGAGTTACGGTCGCTTTGCGGCTACGACCGCGACGGAATTTTAAAAATGATCAATGATTAGTCCCAAATAGGCCGTTGCTGTGTCTCCCCCCTTGGTCGGTAGACGGGTTGCAGACGGCGCGTTTCGATGCGATAGAGCCGCCGCTCGGTGCTGAAATGGAAGAGCTTATAGCCCGACACCCAGCGATATTCGCCGTCGCCGCCATACTCCTCCATACTGAACGTTATGCCGTGCAGGGTGCGGTCGAACACACGTGCGCGGCCATCGGTCATCTTTTCGAACTCTTCGACGGTCATCCCCATCCGTGCTTTTTCGGCAAAGTCTGCCGCCGTCCAAAACATAGTCGATGCGCAGCCCGTGAGCCACAGCGCGGAGATGACAATAAAAACAATCTTCTTCATTTTCTAACGATTTTTGCTCCTAATGCGTTCAGGCGGCCGTCTATGTTTTGATAGCCGCGGTCGATCTGGTCGATATTCTGGATCACGCTGGTACCCTCGGCCGACATTGCGGCGATGAGCAACGCCACCCCCGCACGAATATCGGGCGAGGTCATACTGGTGGCACGAAGCCGAAAAGCGTGGTCGTGACCGATAACGGTCGCGCGGTGCGGATCGCAAAGTATTATCTGCGCCCCCATATCTATCAACTTGTCGACAAAAAACAATCTGCTTTCGAACATCTTCTGGTGTATCAACACGCTCCCGCGGGCCTGTGTCGCCACAACCAGAAAGACACTCAACAGGTCGGGCGTCAATCCTGGCCACGGGGCGTCGGCAATGGTCATAATGCTCCCGTCGATGAAGCTCTCGATGCAATAGTGCTCCTGCCGCGGCACGTGGATGTCGTCCCCCCTTTGTTCAAAACGTATTCCCATCCGCGAAAATTGTTGCGGAATGATGCCCAACTCCTCATAGCCGACATTTTTGATGGTTATCTCGCTTTGGGTCATCGCGGCCATACCGATGAACGAACCCACCTCGATCATATCGGGCAGACACCTGTGGCACGTTCCTCCCAGCTCCCCCACCCCCTCGATGGTGAGCAGGTTGGAGGCTATGCCCGAAATTTTCGCCCCCATCCGGTTGAGCATTTTGCACAGTTGCTGGATGTATGGTTCGCACGCGGCGTTGTAGATTGTGGTGAATCCGCGCGCCATCACCGCCGCCATCACAATGTTGGCCGTTCCGGTCACCGACGCTTCGTCGAGCAACATATAGGTCCCCTTCAACTCGCCACTCACACTGAAAAAGTCCTCCCCGCCGTCGAAATCGAATTGTGCTCCCAGCTTCTGAAATCCGATGAAGTGGGTATCCAGCCTTCTGCGCCCTATTTTGTCGCCCCCGGGTTTGGGCAGATGGGCGATGCCGAAGCGCGCCAATAGGGGGCCCATTATCATCACGCTCCCCCTCAGCCGTGTCGCCCGTTGCCGGAAATCGAGACTTTTCATATAGTCCAGATCTATATCGGCGGCACAAAAGCTCCATTCGTCGTCCGACAAACGCTCCACCTCCACCCCCAGACATTCGAGCAGTTCGATCAGTTGGATCACATCGACAATTGCCGGCACGTTGCCGACGACCACCCTTTCGGGGGTGAGCAAAACGGCACATATCACCTGCAAGGCTTCGTTTTTCGCGCCTTGTGCCGTGATCTCGCCTTTCAGGGAGCGACCTCCCGTAACCTCGAATAGAGCCATCTGTGTGTGAACCTGCTAATTTTTTGCAAAGATAATAATTTTATCTATCTTTGCGACCGCATTGCGGCGGGTTAGCTCAGCTGGTTAGAGCGCATGATTCATAATCATGAGGTCCGGGGTTCAAGTCCCCGACCCGCTACGCTTCAAAAATTCAAGCCGCAAGGCTTGGATTTTTCTATTTTGTAAAACACCTATGAGAAAACAAACCATTTGTGTCCAGGGGGGCTGGGAGCCCCGCAAGGGCGAGCCAAGGGTCGTGCCGATCTATCAGAGCACCACTTTTAAGTACGAAACGTCGGAGCAGATGGCCGACCTGTTCGACCTCAAAGCAAGCGGATATTTCTACACCCGCCTGCAAAATCCCACCAACGACGCCGTCGCCGCCAAGATTTGCGCGCTCGAAGGGGGCGTCGCGGCTATGCTTACCTCGTCGGGCCAGGCGGCCAACTTCTATGCCCTGCTCAATATCTGCTCGGCGGGCGACCACTTTGTGAGCTCCTCGTCGCTCTATGGCGGCACCTATAACCTCTTTGCCGTGACGATGAAAAAGCTGGGAATAGAGGTGACTTTCATCGACGTCGATGCCTCGGAAGAGGATATTGCAAAGGCTTTCCGGCCCAACACCAAGGCCCTGTTCGGCGAGGCGATCGCCAATCCGGCGATGACGGTGCTCGACATCGAGAAGTTTGCCCGCGTGGCCCATTCGCAGGGGGTGCCTCTGATCGTGGACAACACCTTTCCGACGCCGCTCAACTGCTCGCCGTTCGAATGGGGGGCCGACATCGTCACCCACTCCACCTCCAAATATATGGATGGCCACGCGACGGCGGTCGGCGGGGCGATAGTGGACAGCGGCAACTTCGATTGGATGAAGTATGGCGATAAGTTCCCCGGACTGACCACTCCGGACGACTCCTATCACGGGTTAGTCTATGCCGAAACTTTCGGCAAGGGGGCGTATATCACCAAGGCGACGGCGCAGTTGATGCGCGATCTGGGCTCCATTCAGTCGCCTCAGAATGCCTTTTTGTTGAATATCGGGCTGGAGACCCTCCACTTGCGGATGGAGCGGCATTGCAGCAATGCGTTGAAGGTTGCCCAATTTTTGAAAGACCATCCCCGGGTGGCGTGGGTTCGCTATCCGGCGTTGAAGGGGGACAAATATTACGACCTGGCGCAAAAGTATATGCCCCGCGGAACGTGCGGCGTGCTCACTTTCGGACTGAAGGGCGGAAGGGATGAGTCGATTGGGTTTATCGATTCGTTGAAGTTTGTCTCGATCGTCACCCACGTGGCCGATGCGCGGAGCAGTGTGCTCCACCCCGCGAGCCATACCCACAGGCAGTTGACCGACCAGCAGCTGGCTCAGGCGGGTGTTGCGCCCGACCTTATCCGCCTCTCGGTCGGCATCGAGGATGCGGATGATATTCTGGACGACCTGCGGCAGGCGTTATCGAGGTAATTCGAGCCGATACAGACGCCCCGACTCCGACCCGAAGTAGAGCGCGTCGCCACTGACCGCCGGAGACGAGACCACCCCGTCGGCTATCTGCCAGTGGTGCAACTCCGATCGGGTTCGGGCATCGAATATCGTTACGTCGGCCCGCCGCCGCTCCGGTTCGTGGAGCGTGTAGACATCGGTGGCAACGGCTATGACGCACTCCTTCCACTGCACGGGTTGGGTGTACCCGTTGGTGCGGATGGGCAACAGGTCGCGGAACTCTCCGCTCTCCCTGTCGAGGAGCAGCATCGAGAACTCGTCCGAGGTGCACGCCCACAAAACATCGCCCACCACCAATGAGCCTCCCGAAAACCACGTCGTGGGGTCTTTTGAAAAGCTCGTCCAAAGCACCTCGCCCGTGCGGGCATCCACACAACTCATCCGGCAATTGCGTCCCGCCAGATAGACGCGGTCGCCCGTCACACACATCGGAGCAAATATCCTGTCCCCCACCGGAGTGCGAAACGTTTCGCGCATGCTCTTCGCGTCGAGGCTCACCAAATCACCCGCGTGGTCGACCCACAGCAGGCGGCCGTCCGGAAGATATTCAACCCCGCAGGCAACGTTGCCCCGATTTCGGGCGGGATGTCGGCGGACAACATCATCGCTCACCTCAAAAATGTCGCCATTCAGGGCCGCCAGCCACACGTCGCCCTCGTCGTCCACCGCCACCGAGGAGTCATTCCAAGCCCAATCGTCGTCGCTCACCCTCGACCCTCCGGACGCCGGCAACTCCACCCTGGCGATCTCTTCGCCGCTCTTCGCATCGAGCACATAGAGGGTGTTCGCGGCATTGAAAACTATCCGTTCGCCTGTCACCACCGGCCGGCACTCCACCGCGTCATCGGTCGTGATGCTCCACAGCTCCTGTCCGCCGGAACCGTCGACGGCATAAAACCGGCAATCCTCGGAGCCGAAAAACAGAACGTTCTCGCTCGCAACGACGGCAGAACGAATCGGTGCCTCGGCCTCGAAAATCACCTCGGGGGAGGAGGCCAAAAGCGCAAGAGTAAGTGCTATCATTGTTCTTTAAGATTGTAAATCTTTGATCTCGCGGGCGAGGAAGACCGACAGAACGGTTCGCAGCACCACGATGCTGGCCAACACCACCAACTCGCGATAGGTCGGTTCGACTATGGTGCGGATAATGTCGGCCGCGATGAGCAGCTCGAGCCCCAGCAGCAGATTACCGCCGAACTCGGCCCTGAGCCGCTGAACGCTGCCGGCCTCGTCGTGCCTCAACAACGAACGAACCCACGACACGATGGCCACCACCGTTCCGTAGACGATTATGGCGACGCTCACCAGAGCGATCCCCTGCGAGATGTAAGCTATGACGGTGTTCATTTCAATATTTTGTCGATTTCACCCAGCTCCTCCTTCGTTAAGTGGGGCGAGCGCAGGGCTTTCAAATTGGCCCTCAACTGCTCCACCGACGACGCCCCGACCAGCACGCTGGTGGTTCTGGCATCGCGCAACAACCACGCCAAAGCCATTTCGGCCAGGGTTTGGCCCCTTCTTGTGGCGATGGCATTCAGTTCGCCGATCTGCTTCAACCTCTGCTCTGTCACCTCTCCCCGTTGCAGAAATCCGGTGGGTTTGGCGGCGCGCGAATCGGCCGGAATACCCCGCAGATAGCGGTCGGTGAGCATCCCCTGCGCCAGCGGCGAATAGGCAATGAGCCCCACGCCCTCGCGTTCCAGCGTGTCCATTAACCCCGCTTCGGGCTGGCGAACGAACATCGAATATTTGGCCTGATGGATAAGACAGGGGGTGCCGTTGCGTTTCAGGATCTCCAACGCGCGCCTCGTCTGCTCATCATCATAGTTGGAGATGCCGACGTACAACGCTTTCCCCTGTCGATGGATGTCGGTCAGCGCGCCCATCGTCTCTTCGAGCGGGGTGTCGGGGTCGGGACGGTGAGAGTAGAAAATATCGACATAGTCCAGCCCCATTCTGTGCAGGCTTTGGTCGAGACTTGCCATCAGATATTTCCTCGAACCCCACTCGCCGTAGGGGCCGGGCCACATCAGATAGCCCGCCTTGGTGGAGATGATGAGCTCGTCGCGGTATGGGCCCAGATGCTCGCGCAGAATACGGCCGAAGTTGGTCTCGGCACTCCCGGGCTCGGGGCCATAGTTGTTGGCCAAATCGAAGTGGGTGATTCCGGCATCGAAGGCTTCCAGAGCGATGGGCAGATAGTTTTCGTATCTGTCGACACTCCCGAAGTTGTGCCACAGACCGAGCGAAATTTCGGGCAACAGAATGCCGCTTCGGCCACAGCGACGATAGTTCATCGCCTGATACCTCCCTTCGGAGGCGACATATTTTTTATCCATAGCGCGAATATACGAAAATTTTCGACTATTTTTGTCGTTATACAAGAGAAAAAACTGTTATGAAGATGCGATTTTTTGTTTTGATGGCCCTCATCGTTTTGTCGGCGATGAATGCCGACGCCCAGGGGCTGC
>QMCD01000829.1_pt1 | contig 21131 bp, 14 predicted proteins | sample 1821841 | NCBI WGS metagenome assembly QMCD01 (sample SAMN01991225, study PRJNA193472) | Termite gut metagenome, whole genome shotgun sequencing project. | isolation source: worker | host: Macrotermes natalensis
TTTAGTCTTTCAAAATGCGCAACAAGTTTATTTTTACTGTTTTATGAAATTGACAAGTTTTTAATATCTTTTTGGGGAAATGTTAATATCTTTTTTGGGGATTGGGCGAAACTTTGGCGATTTTTTGTTTTTAGGTATCCGCAATGGGATAATTGGGTTTGATTTAGCGAGGGGATTAAACTGTTTTCTTTGCAAATGAGACAGACAATAGTGCGGGGATGTCTCAACTGCACGAGCTTCGCTCGTTCCGTTCGACATGACGGGCGTTTGCGAAAAGGGGGGGAGTGAAGATGGAGATTTTGGTGGCTTTGCCGCCAAAATCTCCATCTTCACTCACTAATCCCTAATCCCTAATCCCTAATCCCTAATCCCTAATCTCTAATCGTTAATCGTTATTCCCTAATTTCAATGCCCCAAGAAGTTGCAACGCGGAGCTAGCGCACACAGCGCAGGGCGAACCCGGTAGACTTAGTGATGATGTTCTGAGAGTAGACGTTGCTGCTGTTGAAGTACAAGTGGTACCCACCCGTCGAAGAGGCCTCGGACGACGACCAGTAGTACGAGTCCGCAAGCGTGAGAGTCGAAGCGTACGCCGTAAACCGGGAACCACCCTGTTTGTTGTTTAATTGTTTAGTTGTTGAATTGTTGAATTGCTTATTTGGTTATTTGCTTAGTTGAATTCATAAAGTTCTTAAACTTTCCAACTTTCTAACTTTCCAACTTTCCAACTTTTTAATTGTCAATTGCTATTCCCCGTGTACCAACAGTTAAACGATTAAACAAATCAACGATTAAACATCTTTGCAGGATGAAAAAAATTAAACCCAAACTTTACCGTTTTGTAGTTTCCAAAAAAAATCGTATCTTTGCAGGCTGTAAAAAAAACTACTGAAATAATGCAGAATAAGAAAAAAGAAAATCATTGTTCATTTTGCGGAGCATCTGAAAAAACAACTCGTCTGTTCTACGGACACAATGCGTTCATCTGTGAGCAGTGCATATCCAATGGACAAAAACTACTCGAAAGTCAAGATAAACAAAGAGAAGTCGATGGTTTACAGGATGTCAATATCAAAAAACCGATTGAAATCAAGGCGTTTTTAGACCAGTATGTGATTGGACAAGATGAGGCGAAACGTGCTTTGGCAGTGGCGGTTTACAACCATTTCAAACGGATTACTTACAAAAAGCAAGACGAATTGAATGATGTGGAAATTGAGAAATCCAATATCATTATGGTTGGTGCAACAGGAACCGGTAAAACTCTTATGGCACGCACGATTGCGAAGATGTTGAATGTTCCGTTTTGCATTGCCGATGCAACGGTTTTGACTGAAGCCGGCTATGTGGGGGAGGATGTTGAAAATATCTTGACACGCTTGTTACAGGCTGCGGATTACAACGTTACTGCAGCGGAACGGGGGATTGTGTTTATTGATGAAATTGATAAAATTGCGAGAAAGAGCGATAATCCTTCGCTTACACGTGATGTTTCGGGCGAAGGCGTACAACAGGCTTTGCTGAAACTTCTGGAAGGCGCACAGGTAAACGTTCCTCCGCAAGGCGGACGTAAACACCCCGATCAAAAAATGATTTCCGTAAACACGAAAAACATCCTGTTCATTGCAGGCGGAGCGTTTGATGGCATTGAGGCAAGAGTGGCATCACGGTTGAATACGAATACCATCGGATTTGTCAACGCTCATGCGGAAAACATCGACAAGGACAATATCATTAAATATGTTGCACCGCAAGACTTGAAAAATTATGGATTGATTCCTGAAATTGTTGGACGTTTTCCGGTAGTAACCAATCTGAGCAGCTTGAATAGAGAGGCTTTGCGAAGAATCTTGATAGAGCCGAAAAATGCGTTGGTGCGACAATATATCAAATTGCTCGAGATTGACGGAATACATTTGCATTTCGACGAACAGGCATTGGATTTTATCGTGGATAAAGCGGTTGAATTTAAGCTCGGTGCACGTGGTTTACGCTCGATTATGGAGGCGATTATGACCGATGCTATGTTTGAACTTCCGTCCGGCGAAAATGTGGAGAATTTGCGCATTACGCTTGATTATGCAGAACAACAATTATCCGGAAAAATCCTCCGACATAATTCATAATTCCAAACTTTGCGTTGTACTCAATCCTACGCCTTGATTTTGAAATTAGGAGATTTGTTATAGAAAAAAAACAGCCTTAAACAATTTTAGGGCTGTTTTTGATTTGTAGGATAGGGGAGTGCTTATTCGGTAGCTTTTCCCGATGCCACATTACGACTGCGTTCCATGGATTGCAATGCCAGATATTGTGCTCCGTACAATTTCAAATTGTCGATCTCGTTGTTGTATTGATCGCGGTGGAGTTCTTCTTCTGCAACCAATGCTTCAAAAATTTGCTTGGTAGCTGCATCTGCATTTTTACCGCATTCGATGGCAAATTTGTTGTAATCGGAAACCGTGTCGTCTTCCATTTTGAATGCCATTTCGAGCATTTTCTTCACATCGTTAACTTTTTTCACACCTGCGGTTACTTTCATATCCACATCTCCGCCGAGGAAAAGAATACGTTCGGCAAGTTTTTCAACGTGGCGCATTTCCGCGATTGCCGTGCGATGGAAGAGGCTTGCCAAAAGGTCAAGATTTTGGTCATCGCAATGAAAGTGAAAATACATGTACTGATGAACAGCGACAAGTTCGTCGTTCACAGCCTTGTTCAAAAGTTCGATGCTTTTTGCGTAATTGTTGGTCGTTTTCATAAGTTTTTTGTGTTTTAATTTAACGTGATATGATTTAACATTTGACAAAGATACAAAAAAAAATGGAAAAGAAAAAGATTTAGTGTAAGATTTTAAACACCAATTCTTTCAAAAGATCTCCGCCGTCAACAAATGCGGTGCTGTCAACACCTTTGGATTTAAGATCATATTCACGGAGATAGCTGATGATCATAGCGGTTTTCTGAACGTTGTAGAGGCGTGCAGCATTTTCGTATTCGGTCATAAACGGCGTTCCTACAATAGCCTTCAAATCCGCAGGTGTAGCCTTTTTTACGTTGGTTTGATACAGCAACAATTTGAGAAAAAAACTAAACATAATCGGAATCACTTTTTGGATAGGATTATCTTTGGGATTTAATGCGAAATGCGTGATGATTTGATTCGCTTTCAAGATGTTTTTTGTCGCTAATGCTTTGTTCAACTCGAACACATTGAAGTCTTTACTAATGCCGATATATTTCTCGATGACGTTAGGCGTAATCTCGGATTTCGCAGGGATATTCAGCATCAGTTTTTCCAATTCGTTGGCGATTTTACTCAAATCTCCGCCCAGATATTCGAGCAACAGATTACTTGATTTCGTATCGATGGAAAAGCCTTTTTTAGCGACAAAATCCCTGATCCATGCGGGAACTTGATTATCGTAGAGTTTTTTCGACTCGAACGTTGCGCCGATTTTATCCACACGTTTGAAAAAAACTTTTCGAGAATCCACTTTCTTGTTTTTGTGTGCTAATACCAAAATTGTTGTGGGTACAGCCTTTTCAGCGTATTCCGCAAGTTCTTCGATTTTCGGGATGTCCTGCGCTTCTTTCACGATGATGACCTGATAGTTTGCTCCCATCGGATAGCACTTCGCAGCTCCTACAATCGCATCAACCGTGCAATCTCGACCATACAGAATCGAAAGGTTGAACTCTCGTTCCATTTCGTCCAAAACATTTTTTTCGATATAATTCGAGATTTCATCAATGAAATACGATTCTTCGCCGTGAAGCAGATAAATCGGATGATAAATTTTGTTTTGCAGGTTTTGTATGATTTGTTCAAAAGTCATCAGAAAAGTGTTTTGTGAGAAAATATCTTGCAAAGATACAAAAAAAAATGAAACACAACAATTCAACAGTTAAACAAAAAAATGAAACAAAGTTTCATTTTTTTTTCGTATCTTTGCACTCCAAAAAAAAATATATGACGAATATCAGAAACATTGCGATTATCGCACACGTCGATCACGGAAAGACCACGCTGGTTGACAAAATCCTCCACCAATGCCAACTATTTAGAGAAAATCAAGAAGTGTCAGACCTTCTTTTGGATAATAACGACCTTGAACGGGAACGTGGAATTACAATCTTGTCGAAAAATGTTTCGGTGCGCTACAAGGGTACAAAAATAAATATCATCGACACTCCGGGACACAGCGATTTCGGAGGAGAAGTGGAACGTGTGCTGAATATGGCAGACGGCGTGCTTTTACTTGTTGACGCTTTTGAAGGTCCGATGCCTCAAACCCGCTTCGTTCTTCAAAAAGCAATTGATCTAAACCTTAAACCGATTGTGGTTATCAATAAAGTCGATAAACCCAACTGCGACCCCGAACTTACGCAAGAAGCCGTGTTCGACCTGATGTTCAGCCTCGGCGCAACGGAAGAACAGTTGGACTTTCCTACTGCTTTCGGTTCGTCTAAACACGGATGGATGAGCGAAGATTGGAAAAAACCGACAGACAACATTTCTTACCTGCTTGACTTGATTTTACAGCATATCCAACCTCCTCAAGCCCCCGAAGGAAATACGCAAATGATGATTACCTCTTTGGATTATTCTTCCTATATCGGACGTATCGCCGTGGGCAGATTATCAAGAGGAACGCTGGTCGCAGGACAAAACATCACACTGATCAAACGTGATGGAACACGCTCTAAACAAAAAGTGAAAGAACTCTACGTGTTTGAGGGCTTGGGCAAAGAAAAAGTCAAAACCGAAACACAAGCCGGCGAAATCTGCGCCATTATGGGTTTGGAAAACTTCGACATCGGAGATACCGTTGCAGACTTCGAAAACCCCGAAGCCCTTACTCCCATCGCTGTTGAAGAGCCTACAATGAATATGTTTTTCACGGCAAACAACTCTCCGTTTTTCGGTAAAGAAGGCAAATTTGTAACCTCTCGACATATTCACGACCGCCTATATCAAGAACTCGAAAAAAATCTGGCTATGCGTGTGCAGGACTCTCCTAACAGCGATGGCTACATCGTTTACGGACGGGGCATTCTTCACTTGTCTATCCTCATCGAAACGATGCGCAGAGAGGGCTACGAATTGCAAGTGGGACAACCGCAAGTCATTCTGAAAGAAATCGACGGACAAAAATGCGAACCTATCGAATATCTGACCATTCACTCGCCTGAAGAATTTTCAGGAAAAGTCATTGAATTGGTAACGATGCGACGTGGGGAAATTTTGAGTATAGAAAATCGTGGAGATCGTGCACACATGGAGTTTTCAATACCTTCACGAGGCATTATCGGTTTGCGAAACAATGTTCTCACTGCTACTGAGGGCGAGGCGATTATGGCACACCGTTTCAAAGCCTACGAACCTTGGAAAGGCGAACTCGGAACGAAACGACAAGGTGCGCTCATCGCAAAGGAAACCGGAACGGCTTATGCCTACGCCATCGACAAACTGCAAGACAGAGGAAAATTTTTCATCGACCCGAACGAGGAAGTGTATGCCGGACAAGTGATTGGCGAGCATATCCGACAAGACGACTTGGTGGTGAACGTAACTGTTGCGAAGAAACTCACGAATATGCGCGCTTCCGGATCGGACGAAAAAACGAGCATCGCTCCTGCAATCAAATTCTCGCTGGAAGAAGCAATGGAATATATCGGCGATGACGAATACTTGGAAGTAACGCCTCAATCCTTGCGCCTGCGCAAGATTCTGCTTGGCGAAATTGAACGTAAACGCGCATCGAAGAGTTAATCTCGACTACAATTCATCATTGAGTTGAGGACCTGCCGAAACAAGTTTCCGAACATCCTCATTGTCTAAATACTGCGCAAAATTATCCACATAACGTTTTGCCAAATCTCGTGCCTTCATCTCCCAATCCTTAGGATTGGCGTATGTTTGGCGAGGGTCGAGAATACCTTCGCTAACCTTATTCAGTTTCACGGGAACGTTGAGATTTAATATCGGAATATGAATTTGTTCAGCATTATCAATACTTCCGTCAATAATTGCATCAATAATTGCGCGTGTATCTTTGAGTGAAATCCGCTTGCCTGTTCCGTTCCATCCGGTATTTACCAAATAGGCTTTCGCCTTATGTTGCTCCATTTTCTTCACGAGTTGCGATGCGTAAACCATCGGATGCAAAGTTAGGAAAGCCTCTCCAAATGCGGGAGAGAAGGTAGGCACAGGTTCTGTTACGCCACGTTCTGTTCCTGCAAGTTTGGACGTATATCCGCAAAGGAAATGATATTGCGCTTGTTCGTTATTCAATATCGAAACCGGAGGCAACACGCCAAACGCATCGGCAGAGAGATACACCACTTTCGTTGCGTGTCCTGCCCGTGATGGAAGTGTAATCTTGGTAATGTGATGGATCGGATAGGAAACACGGGTGTTTTCTGTGATGCTACCATCGTTGAAATCAACGGAAAGGTCGTCTTGAATAATCACATTTTCCAACAGTGCGTTACGCTGAATGGCACCCCAAATGTCGGGTTCGTTCTCTTCCGAAAGGTTGATTACTTTTGCATAGCATCCGCCCTCGTAGTTGAAAACGCCTTGATCATCCCAACCGTGTTCATCGTCGCCAATGAGATAACGCTTAGGATCTGCGCTCAACGTGGTTTTCCCTGTGCCGGATAATCCGAAGAAAATCGCCACATCGCCCGTTTCTCCTACGTTTGCGGAGCAGTGCATAGAGGCAATACCTTCCAGAGGTTTGTAATAGTTCATCATCGAGAACATTCCTTTTTTCATCTCTCCTCCATACCATGTTCCGCCAATGATTTGCACACGTTCCGTGAGATTGAAAAGCACGAACGTACTCGAATTCAGACCGTGTTTTTCCCAATCCGGATCAGACGTTTTAGAAGCGTTGATAACCACAAAATCGGGTTCTCCGAAATGTTCCAAATCGTAGCGCGTTGGGCGAATAAACATATTCGTTACAAAATGCGCTTGCCATGCCACTTCCATGATGAAACGAACTTTCATACGAGAATTTTCGTTTGTTCCACAAAATGCGTCAACCACGTAAATCGGCTTGTTGGAAAGAAAATCCGCACAATGCTTTTTCAAATCTTTCCAGACTTCCGCACTTGCAGGGCGATTGATTTTCCCGTCCCACCAGATGTTTTTCCTGCTGACTTCATCTTCCACGATGAAACGGTCTTGTGGCGAACGTCCTGTAAACACGCCGGTTTTAACTGCCAATGCACCCATTCCTGTGGGATAGCTTTGGTCGAATCCGGACAAACCGGAAGCACACTCATGCTCAAACAGAGTGTGATAAGAGGGGTTGTGATAAATGTTTTTTGAGTTCTTGATCCCCAACTTCTCAAGATATGTTCTCAAATTGTTTTCTAATGCAGAAGCTTTACTATTTCCCATTAAATACTTTTTTTGCAAAGATACGAAAAAAATTGGAATGTATCTTAAAACGCTGATAAAAAATCCAAAAATCTCGGAGCAATTTTGTCTTTGTCGGATAATATCGGACTCTCCAAACCCCATTGGATATGGAGAGTTTCATCGTTCCAAAGCAAAGAACGTTCGGACGCTTTGTTGTAGTATTGCGAACATTTGTACGAAAAAACCGTATCGTTTTCCAAGGTCAGAAAACCGTGTGCAAATCCTTCGGGAATGTAGAACATCCGTTTGTTTTTTTCGGAAAGCTCAACGCATACGTGTTGCCCGTAGGTGGGCGAATCTCGACGAATATCCACCGCAACATCCAACACTGCACCTCGCACTACTCGCACTAATTTTGCCTGTGCAAACGGAGGATTTTGAAAATGCAACCCCCGCAAAACACCCCGCTGCGACTGCGATTCATTGTCTTGAACAAACACTTTGTCAATACCCAAATTTTTCAACTTTTCATACGAATACGACTCAAAGAAATATCCTCTATCATCCGTAAAAACAGAGGGTTCAATAATTTTCAAGTCCGGAATATCTGTGTCAATTATTTTCACTTAAATCTAACTTTTTAACTTTATAACTTTATAACTTTTTAACTTTCAAACTTTTTAACTTTCAAACTTTCAAACTTACAAACTTACAAATGAACCGCCTCCCCATAAGCCGCAGCCACAGCCTCCATCAAGCCTTCCGACATAGTAGGGTGCGGATGAACAGCCGAGATAATTTCGTGCGCTTTAATCTGTTTTTCTCGTATCATCACCGCTTCGGCAATCATTTCCGTAACATTATCTCCAATCATGTGACAACCCAACATCTCATCGGTTTTCGCATCAAAAACAACTTTCACAAAACCATCTCTGTTGCCTGCAGCAGTAGCTTTTCCGCATGCTGTGAAAGGAAATTTTCCAACCTTAATATCGTGTCCTGCCTCCAAAGCGTTTTTCTCGGAAAGCCCGACAGATGCGATTTCGGGAGTGGTGTACGTACAGCCCGGAATGTTTTTATAATTCACCGGATGTGGATTTAATCCTGCGATTTTCTCAACACAGACAAGGGCTTCGTGCGATGCAACGTGTGCAAGAGCAGGTCCGGAAACCACATCGCCAATCGCATAGTAACCTTCTTGATTGGTGCGATAATACTCATCAACCTTGATTTTTGTTCCGGAATTTTCAATGCAGGTTTCTTCCAATCCGATGTTTTGCAGATTGGTCGTAACACCTACCGCAGAAAGCACAATTTCCGCCTCTACAATCTCTTCGCCTTTTTTAGTTTTAATCGTGCATTTGCACAAATCACCTGTTGTGTCCACGTGTTCAACGCTTGAATCTACCATCACTTTCATTCCGTTTTTACGAAACGAACGACTGAGTTGTGCAGAAACATCCGCATCTTCAACCGGAACAATTTGAGGCAAAAACTCCACCAGAGTTACTTTCGTTCCGATGGATTGATAGAAGTGTGCGAACTCCGAACCGATGGCTCCTGAACCTACAATGACCATAGATTCCGGCTGTTTGCGCAAGGTCATAGCCTCACGATAGCCGATGATTTTCTTTCCGTCTTGTGGAAGATTGGGCAATTCACGACTGCGAGCACCGGTTGCGATGATGATATGATTTGCTGAATAATCTACAATTTCGCCGGTTTCCGAAGATTTTACCTCAACGATTTTGTTCGGTTTTACTTTCCCAAAACCGTGAATGACTTCCACTTTATTTTTTTGCAAGAGGAACGAAACGCCTTTGTTCATCGTTTCTGCAACGCCACGGCTGCGTGTAACCATTGCATCTAAATCCGGTTTCACCGAGCCTTCCAATTTCACACCGTAACTTTCTGCGTGCAGCATATATTGCAGTGTTTGCGCACTTTTTAGCAAGGCTTTTGTAGGGATACAACCCCAATTCAGACAAACACCACCCAAATCCGCACATTCAACAATGGCAGTTTTCATACCCAATTGCGCACCGCGAATCGCAGCAACATAACCACCGGGACCACTTCCGATAACTATTAAATCGTAATTCATATTTTTGTTTTTTTGTAAATTATTCTCTACTATCTTTCTTTAATACTGTATTTTATTTAGTCAAAGTAATCTCAATTTGCGGTTTATTGCCACAAGGGTTCATTCTGCCAATTGTTAAGAAATCCTATTTTGTAAATTGGGATATTAGGGTTGTTTTGGAATAAGGTTAGAAGTTTGTTTTTTATTTCGTTGTTTGGATTTATAGCATTACAGAGATATAACACAGATGAGATAAGTAGAAATGGTTTTTTTTCTTGTACTGAAGTTAAGCCATTTTGCAACCATTGATTGCGAGGATTTTTGGGTATGACCGGACGTTTGGCGATATTCCGTCCCAAAATTCGTGAGTGATGAGCAACGATGTTACGTAAAGAAGTGACAGATTCCAACCAGCTGGATAATTCACTATGTAAATTTAATCCGAAATCTTTCGCAATAACAGATTTTTCGGGCAATACGTGATTTAAATTTTTATAGATTTTCGACAGAATGCCGAATGTTGCAACTTCAAAAATCAACCACACATCCGGTTCTTCGTTGGTATATCTTTCTCTAAACGCTTTTGCGAACACTTCCCCGCTTCGAGCGAACTCCTCCTGCAAGGCTGATATGTGGATTTTATGTTTTGCGCTATCTGCGAAAAGTGCATCGTTCAAATACCACAATCCTCCATAGGTTTGAGATAAGTGATAAATCATTTTTGCGCGCAGACTAATTTCGATAAACTCGATGGCACTGAAAAGGATAAGTCGTAGTTGGCAGTCGAAATGATAACGTGTGATGATGTCCTCGAAATTGGCAGTGGGGGCGAATTTATGATTGATAAAATCTGTTTGCATATCCCACCAATAGCCCTTCAGGCGATAGTAACTGATACTGCTTAGATAAAAAAATGCTGCACGCTCGTCTTTTATCGACATCCCTCGTGTTTTGAGCAAGTCTATTTGCTCTTCGATTGTTCTTGATTTTTTGTTTGCAGTCATTTCATTACTCAAAAAAATGACCCGCGTGCAGTTCTTATGGTATGCAAGCGGGTACTGTTATCGTTAACTTGGAGCGTTGTCCGTATTGTTATCAGTGCTTGGAAGTGCAAAGATACAACTTTTTTTTGATATGACCAAATTTATTTTCATTTTTTGCTGATTTGGTTATTTGTGAAAAAACGAACAAATACTTGTGTGTTTCAGATATATTTCGTAAATTTGCAAAATATACACTAAAAAACACGTTTATGAAAACCCTATCCATCGACCAACAGTATGTTGAAAAATTCGTTCAACAATCGCAACTTGATGCTTTGCAACCTGCATTGCAAAAGGCTCAACAAGATTTAATCAACAAAACCGGAAAGGGTAATGATTTCCTCGGCTGGGTTACACTTCCGAACGAAATCGACGAAACTTTTTTGGCAGATGTTGAAGCAACTGCAAAACGTTTGTGCGAAAAAGCAAAAGTGTTTGTTGTGATTGGCATTGGAGGCTCGTATCTCGGCGCACGTGCGGTAATTGAGGCTTTGCAAAATCAATTTGCAGCATTGGATACGCAACGAAAAGACCCATTTGTGATTTATGCCGGTCATCAGTTGAGCGAAGACTATATGCACGAACTGCTTGCTATTCTTGATAAAACCGATTATGCACTAACCGTTATTTCCAAGTCCGGAACAACCACCGAACCGGCTGTTGCATTCCGAATTCTGAAAAATCATTTGGAGAAAAAATACGGAAAAGAAGAGGCAAAATCACGGATTGTTGCAATCACAGACAAAGAGCGTGGAGCCCTGAAAACATTGGCAACAAAGGAAGGATATAAAACCTATATCGTTCCCGATGATGTGGGCGGACGTTATTCTGTTCTTACTCCTGTGGGACTTTTGCCGATTGCCGTTGCGGGGTTTGATATTCGTGCATTGGTGAAAGGTGCGCAAGAAATGAAAGTTCTCGTAACTACTAAAAATACACTTCCTGAAAATCCGGCAATGCACTACGCAGCCTTGCGAAACGTGCTGTATCAAAGCGGGAAAAAAGTAGAAATTATGGTAAATTATGACCCACGTTTGTACTATCTTACAGAATGGTGGAAACAACTTTACGGAGAGAGCGAAGGTAAAGAAAACAAGGGCATTTTCCCCGCAGGAGTGAACAACACATCGGATTTGCATTCGATGGGACAATATATTCAAGAGGGCGAACGTATGCTTTTTGAAACGGTTTTGTCGATAGAGAACAATCGTGAAACTATCGAAATTCCTAATGATTTGGAGAATTTGGATGGAATGAATTTCGTTGCAGGGAAACGTTTGGGCTATGTCAATGCGATGGCGCAACTCGGAACAATTATGGCACATATCGACGGAGGTGTTCCAAACATCAAAATAAGCATCCCTGAAATATCCGCCTATACCATCGGGCAACTGATTTATTTCTATGAATTTGCCTGTGGTTTGAGTGGCTACGTGTTGGACGTGAATCCGTTTGACCAGCCGGGCGTGGAGGGGTATAAGAGGAATATGTTTCACCTGTTAGGGAAGTAAATTACCGATAAGCAATAGGTTTTTTCACCCGAACAACCCGTCCATCAAGCGAAAAAACATCAAACACCACAACATAAATCCCGCTTGGAAGTTTGCTATTTTGTTCGGATAGCCCGTCCCAATAGTAGGTACCTTGTGTGCTCAAAAGTTCAGACTTGACCAAATGTTTGACCATTCTCCCTGCACTGTTGAAAATACGGATATTGCCTGTAAACCCTGATGTTTCGAGAGAATAAGCGAGCGATAAAACATCATCAACACCATCATTATCGGGAGAAATTAAAGACGGACTTAGTTGCAACAATTCATCGGTTTCAATCGTTGAAACACCTTGCGAATTAGGACATCCGGGCGTTGCATAGCCGGATGTTTTCGCTGCAGAAATCCAATTTTTCGCATCCATTCCGGAAGTTTCAAAATTCACACGTTCGAGCGAAACCCCTTTGGTTTCGGCTAAAAGCGCATAGTGCATGGATTTGTGATACGCCACTTCATCAATGATAGAAGAGTCTTTGCGTTGCAAGACAAGATGTCCCGACGTGTTTGAAAGTGCAGGAAAATTGGGCATTTCAACGAGTGTCGCATCGGCACAAACGGAATGAAGAGTTTGCAATGTTTCTGTGTTTTTGGATAGTAGAATATAGGTTTTCGGTGGTATGATGATCTCCGGATTTTTAGAAATAACAAGCGATTTGGAAAACTCGTCTTGTGCATTGAATGTGCCTAAACGTAAATCCGAAACGTTCAAGAATTGTTTCGAACGGTTGAACAATTCCAAGTATTCGGGTGCATTTGCGACCGGTTCAAACATAATTTCGGATATGATAATATCTGCATCTTCAATAACCACAGGAATCTCAGGAATTACAGGTGGTTCAGGTGGTTCGGGAATGAGGTCGGGACGAATCGTGTCAATGTTTACTTCCCCGAAAGTGTAAAGATTATAGCGTGAGGAAGTGCTGTATTTGCAATAGAATCCGAATGCAGCAGTTTCTCGAAATGTGGAATCTACGAAAGGTTCGCCTTCCGAAATAAAAGATTTCTCTCCCGAAACATTTGAAAAGACCGACCATTCGGCGTTTTCTGTTCGTTTAATTCGCAGTTGAACGGAAAGTCCTCGACTTGAACTAAACACGGATATTCCCGAAAAAACAGGGGTTGCAGAAGTTTTTTCTTGTCGAAAAAATTGGATATTGTTTTTCCCTCCGCTTTGTCCGAGTTGAATAAAATAGCCGTTTAGTGCGCCTTTCAGGTTGGTAGAGTCGCTCATCAAATACACTCGAACGAAGTTTGTTGAAGACGGATTAAATCCCAACAGAATTTCAAAATTCCATTCTGTGCTGTCGCAAAGTGTGTTTGTTGTGGAGTAATACAGTGTTGAAGAACTCTGAGGTCCTTGTAATTGCAGTTTTCCGCTGTCGGGCAGGAAATGTGCGGTGTCGCCAAACCAAGAATGATTAAGACTGTCACGATGTTTGAATGTTTCGTGAATTTGTGCAAAGCCCAATGCAGGGCAGAGGAGTGTTAGGAATACGATTGTTTTTTTCATACGTAAATAATTTTTTTGTTTCACTTCGTTTTACCGTTCATATATATAACGTGGAAAAACACGATTTCGTATATTTTTTAGTCAAAAAAGGGCTGTTTTGTTAATAACTTTTTTGATATTGTTAATAACCTAATTTGTTTCTGTCCATTTTTTTGTGGCGACAAAAAAACGAAATAGCGTACGCCGTAAACCGGGAACCAAATAACCAAATCAACAAATCAACAAAAAAATGAAATTACATTTCATTTTTTTTCGTATCTTTGCAAAAGTTATGAAAAAAACAAATCTAATCTATGGCATTCGCCCAATCATTGAGGCGATTCTTGCAGGCAAAGAAGTCGACAAATTGTTTATACAAGTGGGCTTGAAAGGGGAACTGTACAGAGAACTGAACGAACTGATCAGTAAAAACCGTATTCCCACACAATACGTTCCGATTGAGAAAATCAACAAGCTTGCACCAAACAACAATCAAGGCGTTGTGGGGTTTCTGTCGAACGTTGCATATCAATCGCTGGAAAACGTGATTATGTCTGCGTTTGAGGATGGAAAAGTTCCTTTGGTTTTGATTTTGGATCGAATTACCGATGTTCGGAATTTCGGAGCAATCGTTAGAACCGCCGAATGCATAGGTGTTGATGCGATTGTTATCCCAAGCAAAGGTGCTGCGCAAATCAACGAAGATGCAATAAAAACCTCTGCCGGTGCGGTACTCAGTGTGAACATCTGTCGTGAAGAAAATCTAAAAACCACCATTCATTTTCTCAAGGCAAGCGGTCTGCAAGTGGTCGCAGCAACAGAGAAAACACGCATTAACTATACCGATGCGGATTTCACGAAGCCAACCGCTATCATTATGGGTTCGGAGGAAGACGGCGTTTCCGGCGAATACCTAAAACTGTGCGACCAACAATTGGGCATTCCCCTACTCGGTAAAATCCAATCGCTGAATGTTTCTGTTGCCTGTGGTGTGATGCTGTATGAATGTGTGCGACAACGGAAATAAACATGTTGTATAGACAAGGCATGCCTTGTCTATACAGAATAAAAATAATAAAAAATGATAGAACAACTCATCGCTAAACACGTTGCTGATATTGCAAATTCTGCATTTGGACTGAATATGGAGCCAAGCGGAGTACAAATCCAAAAAACCTTGAAAGATTTTGAAGGAAACCTCACGGTTGTTGTGTTTCCGTTTGTGAAAGCCGCAAAAAAATCGCCGGAACAAACCGGACAATTCATCGGAGAAAAACTTTTGGATGCCTGTAAAGAAGTTACGAAATTCAACGTGGTAAAAGGTTTTTTGAACTTGGAAATTGACTCGAACTATTACTTGGATTTTCTTAAAAATGCAAGTAAAGATGAGCATTTCGGACGGGCAAAAGAAAAACACGAAAAGCCCATCGTCTTGGAATACTCATCGCCAAACACCAACAAACCTTTGCATCTGGGGCATATCCGGAACAACTTGTTAGGTTGGTCGGTTGCAGAAATTCTGAAAGCGAACGGCTACGATGTGAAGAAAGTGAATTTAGTGAACGATCGAGGCATTCACATTTGTAAGTCCATGCTTGCGTGGCAACTCTACGGAAATGGCGAAACGCCCGAAAGCACAGGGCTTAAAGGCGATCATTTGGTCGGAAAGTATTACGTCCGTTTTGATCAGGCGTTGAAATCGCAAGTTGCAGAAATGCTTGCAAACGGAACAGACAAGGAACTTGCGGAGAAAACCGCACCAATCCTGCTTGAAGCGCAGGAAATGCTGCGGAAATGGGAAGCCGGAGATGAACAAATTCGTGCTTTGTGGGAAATGATGAACGGCTGGGTTTATGCGGGTTTTGATGAAACCTACAAAAAAATGGGCGTTGACTTCGACAAAATTTACTACGAATCCGAAACCTATCTTTTGGGCAAAGAGATTGCTCTAAAAGGCTTATCTGACGGGCATTTGCAAAAACGTGAAGACAACTCCATCTGGGCGGATTTGCGTGAAGAGGGCTTGGACGAAAAGTTGCTTTTGCGTAAAGATGGAACTTCTGTATATATGACGCAGGACTTGGGAACGGCGAAACTTCGCCACGATGAATTCAACGCCGAAAAGATGATTTACGTGGTAGGTAACGAACAAAACTATCACTTCGACGTACTGAAAATCGTTTTGCGAAAACTCGGATATCCTTGGTACGACAGCATTTCACATCTCTCCTACGGAATGGTGGAATTGCCCGAAGGTAAGATGAAATCCCGTGAAGGAACTGTTGTTGATGCGGATGATTTAATCGAAAGTATGATCGAAACTGCGCGTGAAACCACGGAAGAGCTCGGTAAAATTGATAATTTCGAGAGTGATGAGGCAAGCGCACTGTATCGTGCAATCGCTTTGGGTGCATTGAAGTATTTTATCTTGAAAGTTGATCCGGTTAAAAATATGCTCTTCAATCCGAACGAGTCTATTGATTTCAACGGGAATACAGGACCATTCATTCAATACACGCACGCACGGATTCGCTCGCTTGTTAAACGTTCGGGACTTGAAAACCTCGACCAAACGCGTATTTCAGACGTTGTGATGCTCGATAAAGAAAAACAAATTCTAATGCTCCTGCACGATTTCCCAAATGTTGTGAAACAAGCCGGAGATGCTTTCAGTCCTGCACTCATCGCAAATTACGCATTTGATTTAGCAAAAGAATTTAACGGATTTTATCAGGATATTCCGGTGTTGAAAGAAGAAAATCAAAGCCTGCGAGAGTTTCGTTTGGCATTATCGAAATTCACTGCGGATGTGCTAAAAACCGCATTGGGACTGCTTGGCATAACTGCTCCGGAACGGATGTAGAATACGTATAGCACTTCCAAACTCTGCTTTGTGCTCTATCAAAAAGATGTTCATTTACTAAAAAAACAATACGGTATGTCAACAAAAACGGCAAATCATCAGTTCTACAACAACTCCATTGAAGAGGTTGAGGATATTCTTGAAACCTCGATTCATGAAGGGCTTTCCGCCGATGAAGCGAAAAAAAGACTCGAACAGTACGGCGCAAACGAGTTCGCAAAGAAAAAAAGTGCGACACTTTTATCCAAATTCTTCGCACAGTTCAAGAGTTTTATGATTATCGTTTTGCTTGTTGCAGCGGCAATCTCAGGTGTGGTGGGCTATTTGGACGGGGAAGGTTTTACCGATGCGATTATTATCTTGACTATTGTTGTTCTCAACGCCTGTGTGGGTACGGCGCAAGAGGCGAAAGCAGAGAAATCGCTGGAGGCTCTCGAAAAAATGTCGGCACCTCATTGCAAGGTCATTCGCGATGGACAAACGCTTGTAATCGAATCGCGCGAACTTGTTCCGGGCGACTTGGTTTCATTAGATATCGGCGATGCAATTCCTGCGGATTTGCGCCTAACAGAGGCAGTCAATCTGAAAATTAGTGATGCCGCTCTTACCGGAGAATCCGTTCCCGAAGAAAAATTCACGTATAAACTCGAAGGAAACGAAGTCCCACTCGGAGATAGAGATAATCTCGGTTTCTCTTCAAGCACGGTTACTTACGGACGTGGGAAAGGTATCGTTATCCGTACAGGAATGGATACCGAAGTCGGGAAAATCGCAGCGATGATTCAAGCCGCACCCGACACGAAAACTCCAATGCAAATCAAACTCGACCAATTAGGAAAGTTCTTGGGCATCGCTGCCCTGGCGATATGTGCCGTAATTTTCGTAGTGGGTTGGATTCACGGAAGAGAACCGCTGGATATGTTTATGATTGCTGTGAGCCTTGCTGCGGCTGCAATTCCCGAAGGGCTGCCTGCCGTATCAACCATCGTGCTTGCTGTTGGCGTGCAACGTTTGGTAAAAAAGAATGCCATCGTTAGAACATTGCCATCGGTGGAAACATTAGGCAGCACAACCGTTATCTGCTCCGACAAAACCGGAACACTTACACAAAACAAGATGACCGTGGTGAAACTCTACACCTACGATGAAGAAAAAAATATCACAAATGATCTTCCCGAATTGAGTGTCGCTGAAAAAAAACTTTTCCATTGTGCCATTTTGGTCAATGACACCAAGGTTAACTATGTCGATGAAGACAGCTACACATTGACCGGAGATCCTACGGAAACAGCGATTGTAGATATGGCTCTCCGATACGATATAATAAAAAGTGGTGCTGAAGAACAAGAACCTCGCATCGACGAAATACCCTTTGATTCCGAACGCAAAATGATGTGCACCATACATTCTCCCTACCGCCCATATATGACAACTTACGTCAAAGGCGGAGTGGACGAAGTATTGGCGTGTTGCACTTCTATCGCCAAAGGAGAAGAAATTGTTGCGCTAAGCGAAAAAGAAATAGCGAACATTCGCAAAGCAAACGAAAATATGGCGAAATCGGCTCTGCGTGTACTCGCATGCGCCTATAAGCATGTCGAAATAGTAACCGGAGAAGAAGATATTGTGTGGGAAAGCGAACTCATTTTTAGCGGACTGATAGGAATGATCGACCCTCCACGCGAGGAAGTGAAAGCCGCTGTGGAGAAATGTCGTTCCGCAGGCATCAAACCGGTAATGATTACAGGCGATCACAAGATTACCGCCGTTGCCATCGCCGACACCTTGGGCATCAAACATCCCGACGATATGGCATTGACGGGTATTGACGTAGAACGTATGTCTGACGAGGATTTACGGAAACAAGTAGAAGATGTTGCCGTATATGCGCGTGTATCGCCCGAACATAAAACACGTATCGTAAGCGCATTCCAAAATCGAGGAGAAATTGTGGCGATGACCGGCGATGGCGTGAACGATGCACCCGCACTGAAACTCGCAGATATCGGAGTAGCAATGGGCATCACAGGAACAGACGTGTCAAAAGAAGCTGCCGATATTGTACTTACCGACGACAACTTCGCAACCATCGTTTCCGCAGTAGAAGAAGGTCGCCGAATATACGACAATATCCTTAAAGCGATACAATTTATGCTCTCCACAAACATTGGAGAAATTATTGTGCTGTTCCTCGCTGTAATGGCAAATTGGGCGATGCCTCTACTGCCGATTCATATCTTATGGATAAACCTTGTAACCGACAGTTTGCCTGCACTTGCGCTAAGTGTTGACCCGGCAGAACCGGATGTAATGAATCGCAAACCTGTGGATTCTCGACAAAACATTATGAACCGTGCTTTCGCAACACGTGTTTTTCTGCAAGGATGTATGATCGGTTTGCTATCTCTCGCAGCTTTCAAAATCGGCGAAATGGACAGCGTGGAAGTCGGACGTAGTATGACTTTCGCTGTATTGGCACTCTGCCAAATGACACACGTGTTCAACGTTCGTTCTCCTCGACATTCGGCTTTCCGAAATATGTTCAAAAACAAACTGCTGATTGGTGCAATCGGATTGGTTATCCTATTGCAACTCGCTCTACTCTTGATTCCTGCACTACACGACTTGTTCAAACTCACAACTCTCAATGCCACGCAATGGCTCTGGGTGGCAGGCTTATCTCTCGCACCTTTGGCGATTATGGAATCGCTGAAAGGCGTATCACGATTGTTTAGAACGAAGAACTAAAAAATTATTTAGCCTTATGCAAAACTCACACATTTCCAACTCCACGTTCACGGATAGCAAACCACACTATGCTATACTCGACGGATTGCGCGGAGTTGCAGCAATCACCGTAATCTGTTTTCACATCTTTGAAGCATTCGCAACAAGTCATTTAGACCAAAGAATCAATCACGGCTATCTCGCAGTGGACTTTTTCTTCATCCTTTCGGGCTTTGTGATGGGCTATGCCTACGATGATCGTTGGAAGAAAATGAGTATAAAAAACTTTCTCAAACGCCGTGCCATTCGCCTGCATCCTATGGTTGTGATGGGTGCGCTGGTTGGAGCTGCCTTGTTCTATTTTCAAGGTTATTCGGCAAGTGATGTGGCGAAAGTTTCCGTAGGGGCTTTATGCGTTGCGATGCTCCTGAATATGCTGTTGATTCCGGTTACTCCCGGAACAGAAATTCGAGGTTGGGGAGAAATGTACCCGTTGAACGGTCCAAGTTGGTCGTTGTTCTTCGAATACATTGGAAATATCCTCTATGCTCTGTTCATCCGCAAGTTATCCACCAAAGCTCTCGCCACACTTGTTTTCCTTGCAGGATGCGGATTAGCGACGTTCGCAATCGTTGGACCTTTGGGCGACATCTGCGTAGGATACTCCCTCACAGGAACAGATTTCAGCGGAGGTTCATTGCGTTTATTATTTTCATTTTCGGCGGGATTATTGCTTTCGCGTATATTCAAGCCTGCAAAAGTAAAGGGTGCTTTTTGGCTTTGTGCGCTGTTGGTTGTGGTTTTCCTTGCCGTTCCACGTATAGGAGGAGCTGAACATTTGTGGATGAATGGCATCTACGATACGCTGTGTTGCGTGGTATTTTTTCCATTCTTGGTCTATCTCGGAGCTTCGGGAAAAAGCACAAGCGCATTCACTACACGGATATGTAAGTTTTTGGGAGAACTTTCCTATCCTTTGTATATTGTGCATTATCCACTCGTTTGTGTATATTTTGCTTGGGTAAAAAACAACAATCTCACGTTTCCCGAATCCTTTCCCGGAGCGGTCGCCGTAGTCGTTGGAAGTATTCTTTTAGCCTACGCCTGTTTGAAGTTGTATGATCTTCCGTTAAGGAAATTTTTAACGAAACGGTTTTTGAAATCCGGGAAACGTTTCAGCGAAACGGCTTAATTTTTTTAGTGATTAGTGATTAGTGATTAGTGGTTAGTAATTCGTAATTCGTAATTCGTAATTCGTAATTTCCCCACCACTAATCACTAATCACTAACCGTTAATCCCTAATTTCAATGCCCCAAGAAGTTGCAACGCGGAGCTAGCGCACACAGCGCAGGGCGAACCCGTTAGACTTAAGGCTGTAGTTCTGAGGGTAGATGCGGCCGCTGTAGAAGCGCAAGTTGTACCCAAGCGTCGCAGAGGCCTCGGACGACGACCAGTAGTACGAGGCCGCAGTCGCGAGACTCGTAGCGCGCGCCGTAAACCGGGAACCACCTTATTTGTTGTTGAATTGTTTAATTGTTTAGTTGTTGAATTGTTGAATTGCTTATTTGTTGTTGAATTGCTTATTTTGGTTATTTGGTTATTTGTTGTTTTTATCGTCATCCCGTGCTTGACGCGGGATCTCCTTGCGAGGGGGTTGCGGGTCAAGCCCGCAATGACGGTCTTTGGTAGCACCTTTGCTATCCTGCAGATTGTTAATTGTTGTTTCACGTTGCAACGTTTGTCTTGTTTTCGAGGCGTGGCGAGGGTTTGGATTTCGCATTAAGAGCGCACTGCGCCTCGATGGGGCGGGTGGCTATCCTCTACCCCCAAGCTGCGCGGAGTTTATCCTGAGCGTAGTCGAAGGGCTTGCATGGGGTTATGTAAATTCCGCCCTCCGGGCGTCATATCATTACCATTTGTTCCATTTACCCATTTACTATTTACTATTTACTATTTACTATTTACTATTTACTATTTACTATTTACTATTTACTATT
>QMCD01000812.1_pt1 | contig 21115 bp, 13 predicted proteins | sample 1821841 | NCBI WGS metagenome assembly QMCD01 (sample SAMN01991225, study PRJNA193472) | Termite gut metagenome, whole genome shotgun sequencing project. | isolation source: worker | host: Macrotermes natalensis
CGCCGCTCCCGCGGAGCCCGCGGCCCCCGCAGAGCCCGCCGCCGAAATTTCCAGGCTGCTCATGGTAACGGGCGGCACCAGCGGTACATACTATTCCTACGGCGGCGTATTGGCTACGATCCTATCGGAAAACGTCCCCGGCCTCGAAATTACGGCGAATACGTCCGGCGCGTCCGCCGCAAACGCCCGCTCGCTGAATAACAAAGAAGCCGAGCTGACGATCATCCAAAACGACGTACTCGACTACGCGTATAACGGCTCAGAGATGCTCGCGGACGACGGCGGCATGCCGACGCTGCGCACCATAGCGACGCTCTATCCGGAGGTTATCCAAGTCGTCGCTACCGTTAGCTCCGGCATCAAATCCGTGGCCGATCTAGCAGGCAAGCGCGTCTGCGTTGGCGACGCGGGCTCCGGTACGGAAGCGAACGCGCGCCAAGTGCTCGAAGCCTACGGCGTTAGCTTCGAAGACATAGGCACAGTTGAAAATCTCAGCTTCGCCGACGCGGCGACGGCCATGCAAAACGGCACGATCGACGCGTCCTTCACGACAGCCGGCGTTCCGAATCCGGCCATCAGCGAGCTAAAGGCGTCGACGGACATCATACTGATCCCGATCAACGGCGCGGAAGCCGACAAGCTAATTGCCGCATATCCGTTCTATTCCGAGTACACGATTACCGACTCGGATTACGAAGGCATCGCAGGCTGCGAAACCGTCGCCATCCTCGCCACGCTCGCCTGTACTGAAGACTTGAACGAAGAGCTCGCGTACCAGATGACGAAGGCCCTGTTTGAAAACAAGGACGCGATTACGGCCGCGCACGCAAAGGGCGAGCTGCTTTCCACGGAGAGCGCCGTACAGGGCGTCAGCATTCCGTTCCATCCCGGCGCGGAAAGATACTATAAGGAAGTCGGCGCGATTTCATAACGCGTGTTAAAGCATAAGCGCCTGCCTATTATTGTGCTGATCGCGGCGGCGCTAATCGCATCTTTCCTTTTCTGGCCCGGCGAATGCCTTGTCGCGGAATGCGAAGGAAAACGGCTTTTCGCTTGGCCGATACGGGCGGGGGAGGAGTTTGAGCTTACGTTTACACACTCGCTCAACCTTTCCCCGATTACCGACGTAATAGAATGGACCGGCAGCGATTTAAGTGTCGTCAAGAGCGTTTTCGAGGCGTTTGGCGCGGGCGTTCCCGTTCCGGCGGACGGTATCGGTACGGATATCATTCATACGGGAGAGCATTACGAGCTCGTCGGCATAGATCAGCATATGCAAAGCCTTACAATCCTTGTACAAACCGTTCCCAACCACCAAATCGCGTTTCGCGGGCGTAAAGCTTCCTTGCTTTCGCTCGCGGGCGCGGGCAAATCGGTTACAATCGCCGTGAAACGGGTTCCGTTGATTTTTAGGTGAGCTTTTATGTAGGGGCGTACTGTGTTCGCCCGCGTACCCTGATGTATGGCGTCCCTACAGGTTTGCTGAAATAAACATATATTTCGTCATATCGGAGGTCCTTCATGCCGTTATTTAAAAAGAAAAAAGAGAAGACCACTTTTGAAAATCTGGTGCTCGACGTCGATACGACCGGCATGTCGGAGGATCAAATCGCCGCGCTTAACGCGCAGGCGGTGCTCGATAAATACGACAAGGAATCGGCTTTCCGCAATAAGCTGCCGGAAAAGCTGAAGTTCGCCGTCGGCGTCATCCTCATAGCGTTCGCCGTGTTTCAATTATATACGAGTATCTTTACTATTACCGAGCGCCAGCTGCGCCCGATCCACCTTGGCTTCGCGATGATGCTGGTCTTCCTTCTTTATCCGGCTGCAAAAAAGCTCCCGCGCGACAGGATTCCCTGGTACGATTGGGTGCTCGCAGCCGCTTCCGTAGGCGCGACGGCGTTCATTCCGCTTAATTTGAACTACCTTATCAACAATGTAGGCAAATACGGCACGCCGGAGATAATAGTCGGCATCATCGGCATTCTCCTGCTCATGGAAGCCTGTCGTCGCGTCGTCGGGCTGCCGATTCTCATAGTCGTGAGCTGCTTTTTAGCGTACGCGCTGTTCGGGCAGTTTATCCCCGGAACCTTCGGGCACAGGGGCTACAACATGCGCCAGGTCATAACGCACATGTACTATACGCTAGAGGGCGTATTCGGTACGCCGATTGGCGTGTCCGCAACGTTCATATGCCTGTTTATCCTATTCGGCGCGTTTTTGGAGCAAACGGGCGTCGGCAAGTTTTTTATCGACCTCGCGAACGCTATTGCCGGCAAGCGGATCGGCGGCCCGGCAAAGGTGGCCGTTATTTCATCCGCCTTTTTCGGTACGGTATCCGGTTCGTCCGTCGCGAATACCGTCGGCACGGGCTCGTTTACGATCCCCGCGATGAAAAAGCTCGGCTACAGGCCGGAATTTGCGGGCGCCGTCGAGGCCGCGGCGTCGACGGGCGGGCAGCTCATGCCGCCTGTTATGGGCGCGGCAGCGTTCCTTATGGCCGAAAGCACAGGCTTTCCATACTCAAGAATCATCATCTCCGCCATCATTCCCGCCGTCCTTTATTTTACGGGCATCTTGATTAGCGTCCATCACGAGGCGCGCAAGCTGGGCCTAAAGGGCATGAAAGAGGCCGACATTCAAAAGGTCGGGCCGCTGATGCGCGAGCGCGGACACCTATTAGTTCCGCTGGCGTTCATGATCTACATGCTCACGGCGCTTTCAACGCCCGCATACGCCGCGCTGGGCGCGATTCTCTCGTCGCTGATGGTATACAGCATCCAATGGTGGGCGCTGATACCCGTAGGCATCATGGTCATATGCAAAGAGCTGTTCATATCGCTGCACTTTACGCAATACGCGCTTATCGCGATAGGCGTATGGCTGATAATCTGCGCCGTCCGCCGCAAGCTCGGCTTCCATCCCAAGGAGATACTGGACGCGCTGCGCAACGGCTCGCGCGGCGTTTTGGCCGTCGCAATCGCTTGCGGCATGGCGGGTATGATCGTCGGCGTCGTAACGTTAACGGGTTTGGGCCTGAAGTTTGCAACCGGGCTTGAAAACCTCGCCGGAGGCAATCTGTATCTGCTGCTGTTCTTCACGATGCTCGCGTCGCTCATACTCGGCATGGGCGTTCCGACGACGGCCAACTATTTAATAACGTCCACCATATGCGCGCCCGCGCTCATCATGCTGCTAATGGAATTCAATGGCCTAACCGAGGCGACACAGGCTCTTATCATGGGCTCGCACCTGTTCGTATTCTACTTCGGCATTATAGCGGACATAACGCCGCCCGTTGCTCTCGCGGCGATGGCCGGTTCGGCCATCGCAAAGGGCGAGCCGTTCAAGACGGGGGTAACGGCTTCGCGCATCGCTATAGGCGCGTTCATCGTGCCGTATATCTTCGTGCTTAACCCCGCTATGCTCATGATCGACACCAGCCCGCTCGTCGTTATACAAAGCCTGCTGACGGCGCTTTTGGGCATGTACTCGCTCTCGGGCGGGCTAGCGGGTTTCGTGCAGGATAAGTGTACATGGTACGAGCGCACGCTGCTGATCGCGGGCGGCCTGGGCATGATTATTCCGGAGCTATATTCGGATATCATAGGCGTCGCCGTGCTCGCGTTTGTCATAGTCATGCAGAAGCTGCGTGTGAAAAAGAGCGCGGCGGCGTAGGATGACGCTTATATATTGAATTCTATAGAAATCGCACATTGAGAGGAGAGTATCTTCTCAGTGTGCGAAAATGACATCCGACGGGTATTGACGCGCACGCAGAGAAATTTTAGGAGAAAATTAGTGAAGAAACGCACGCAAAAACATTTGGCAAAGCTGGAGCTTAAGCTAAGGACGCCTGTCTTTTTTCTGTTTGCTTTGTTGGCAATAACGGCATTCTTGGAAATATTCCTTTTCAATTTCAGATATTTCACCACGCTTGCGTCAAATCCAATAGAGCTGACAAATCAAAGCGCCGTCTACGGCGACGGGCTTCGGCATAACGCCGACGGTACAATTGATATACTGGCAGATGGTGAAAAGACGATAGAATTTACCGAGATTAACGCGAAAATCAATTCAATATACGTGGATATTGAAAACACCAACGACGATAATCTCTCGCAATGGACAAACGATGGACGTCAAATTGTAAGCGTTTCCGTTTTAGTTACAGACGAGGCCAACAAGCTTTACTATATACTGCCTCCTGATAGGAGCGTAAACCGCGCAAGCGAAAAAAGCAAGTACCTCAATATTTATACCTTCGGCACTTCCAATAGCGTAAAAATCCAGCTAAACGAAGATGAGGGAGAGAACCTTCTTCTTAAGGCGATTACGCTAAATCCCCGGAGACCATTCTTTTTCGTTCCTATTCGTTGTTTGATCACATACGCGGTACTATTTCTTTTCGCGGCTAGCGGTTCGGAGCGCTTCAATAAATATGCCTATGACTCAAAAAGCCCTCGTCAAAGAATTATTACCGCTGCCCTTGCCGCGGTAATAATGGTTATGTGCGTTCTAACAGTTCGGGCCAACACTTTTTGGTTTTACAATCACGGACCAACGAATCAATATAACCTGTTAGCCGATGCGTTGCTGGATGGCCATGCTTATCTCGACGGCGAGCCGTCGCAAGAATTGGCGGGTATGGACAATCCCTATGACACCGAATACCGCAGAGCGCTACTAGATGACGAGGAGTTTACGTACAGGTGGGATACGGCGTATTATAACGGGAAGTACTATACGTATTTTGGGGTAGTTCCCGCAATATTGCTCAATATACCACATAAATTGATATCGGGCGAAGACATTAGCAATGACACAATAGTTTTACGGTTCTGTCTATTATTCATAGTAAGCGCTTTTTTGCTTGTGGGTGCGATCGTCAAAAGATGGTATTCGTCCACGCCCTATTTCCTCTATCTAATTCTTACATTGAGCTTTATAATGATATCAGGCGTATTAATTCTAATGTCAAAGCCGTCTATTTATGAGGCGGCAATTTCGTCCGGATTGGCATTCATTACGCTCGGATTATATTTTTGGATTAGCGCCGGATATGGCGCGCGCCAGACCCTGAAACTTTGCCTTGGTTCGCTGTGCGTCGCGCTGACGGCGGGATGTAGGCCGCAGTTTACATTAGCCGCCGTATTGGCCGTTCCGCTTTTATGGCCGGCATTGATTCCGAACGAGAAGCGAAAGGGCGCGTGGCGCGAGAGAATGCCGGCGGTCGCCTCGTTTTGTTTCCCGTTCATTGTCATTGCCATATTGCTTATGTATTATAATTATATCCGTTTCGAATCGGTTTTTGATTTCGGCGCCACTTATAATTTGACGGTAAACGATATGACAAAAAGGGGGTTCGTCGCTGCGCGGATTCCGCATGCCATTTGGAAGTTCTTTTTTCAGCCGGCGAATTTAACTCTCCAATTTCCGTACTTCCATGCGACGTCCAACTATACAGGATTTATGATTAGAACCGTCGCTGAATTGACGTACGGAGGAGCGTTCAACTATATATTCCTCCTGTGCGGCTTATTGATATTTAAGTACCGGAAACAGCTAAAACAGAGAAGCTTGTTCGCGTTTTCAGCGATTTGCTTATTTCTGGCGTTCTTCACTGGCGTTCTCGATGCGCAGGTCGCGGGAATCAGCCACCGATATTTTGCGGATTTTACGTATTTGCTATTTTTACCCGCTTTAGCGGCAGCGCTATTTTTGTACGAAATTTCAAGCGCAAAGCGAAGAAAATATTTACGCATATTCATATGCTTCGGCCTTGTTACAGGAATTTGCTTCTCAATATTGCCGCTCGCGAAAGAACATTGGTTGATGCTTTGGAACGGCCAAGAGCCAAACGTGTTTTACGCGATACAAAACGCAATAGAATTTTGGCAGTAGTTTGGCGGGCGCAATATGCGGCGAAAACACAAAACGGCTCGCTCGAAGACGAACGTCCGTTTTGTGCATAGCAAAAGTTCAAATTTTTATCAATCGCCGTTTCCGAATCCTGTTGTCTCGGTTCTGTTGTTTTCGCTCTGTTGTCTCCGCTCCGTTGTCGCTCTTTGATGTCCTGGCTACGCTGTCACGCCTAAATGTCCTAGCTCCGCTGTTACGCTCCGTTGTCCAAGTTCCGTTGTCTGTTGCCTGCTGTCAATCCACCGCTGTCTTTGCTATGCACAAACCTGACATCGCACCTTTAAAGCGTTATTATAGCCTTTCAAGGCCTTCGGGCGAGCCGTTTTGTGTGTCGTTTCCGACAATGATATTGTCACTTATCGCTTGTCACTTTACTTTTTGATATATAACACGCCTCAACTTTTAAGTCAAGGCGTTTTACAAAACGGATACATATGCATATGTTTTGATACAATGCATGATAAATATAACAATATAACTATTACATATATTGACGTATCTTTTCCAGAAGATAATTTACATCGATAGGCTTGCCGATATGGTCGTCCATGCCGGCGGAGAGGCATGCTTCGACGTCTTCCCTGAAAACATTCGCCGTCATTGCAATGATCGGCACGGTACGCGCCTTTGGACAGGACAAAGCCCGGATTTTGCGCGTAGCGTCGTAGCCGTCCATCTCCGGCATTTGTACGTCCATCAGGATCAGGCTGCATTGCTCCGGGGCGGATTCAAACTTTTGTACGGCTTCGAGCCCGTTTGCGGCATATTCGATCGCTACGCCCGTATGTTCAAGAACCGCGGCGATAATTTCGCGATTGATATCCACATCCTCGGCTACGAGAATACGACGGCCGCTGAAGTTGTCGGGTGAGCCGGGCTCGGCCGCTTCGGATACGGCTTCTTCTCCCTTGATGCAGTCTTCGATTATGCGCACCAGCGTACTCGGGAAAAGAGGCTTGGAGATAAACCGGTCGACGCCCGCCTTTTTGCCTTCTTCAGCGATGCGGCTCCATTCCGCCCCGGATATCATGATGACGATGGAATTGTCGCGCGTTATGGATTTTATCTTACGAGTCAGCTCAATGCCGTCCATTTCCGGCATAATCCAGTCGATAAAGAAGATATTGTACTTGCCGCCTTCTTTTTTATGGATCATTTCAAGCGCTTTAGCTCCCGATTCCGCCGCGCTGCAGCGAAATCCGAACCGGCTCATAACGTCGGCAAAGTATTCAAGGATTTCCGGCGCATCGTCTACCACTAAAACTTCGACGCTATCCCTGTCGATATGCGGCAAGATGATTTGCTCATCGCTTTTTTGAAGCTTAACGGTAAAGGCGAACTTTGAGCCGCGGTCGAGTTCGGATTCGACCCACAACCGGCCGTCCATCAGCTCTACGAGATGCTTTGAGATAGCCAGCCCCAGCCCGGTTCCTCCATATTTGCGCGCCGTTCCGCCGTCGGCCTGCTCGAACGCGGCAAACAGACGCCCTTGCTGTTCGTTGGAGATGCCAATACCCGTATCGATAATTTCGACCAAGATATTGTACGAGGATGCGTCATGATCGAGGCATTTGGCGTTCAGCGTGATTTTACCGCTTTCCGGCGTGAACTTGATCGCATTGGAAAGCAGGTTCGTGATGATTTGCGTAAGCCTTAGTTCGTCCCCGACCATGCCTGGCGGGATTTCTTTGTCTATGGTAACGTGGAATCGCAGCTTCTTTTCTTCCAGGCGGAAATTGACGACGTCCGTTATGTTGATCAGCATTCGTTCAAAATTGAAGGGCTGCGGCGAAAGCTCGAACTTATTGGCTTCGATCTTAGACATGTCGAGCACGTCGTTGATAACGCCGAGCAAATGTTTGGACGCCCCGTTGATTTTATCGAGGCAGGCGTCTTTTTTCTCGGCGTCGTTCGTTCCTTGCGCGATAGCGGTCATGCCGACTATGGCGTTCATGGGCGTGCGCATCTCGTGACTCATACGGGAGAGAAACTCGCTCTTCGCGCGGTTGGCGCTCTGCGCCGCCGTCAGAGCGATTTGTAGCTGTTCGGCGGATGCGCGCAGGTTTTCCTCCATTTCGTTTCGGAACAGGACGTCGGCGATCAATTCTGACGCGGAGCGAAGGATGCTTTCCTCTTCTATCGAGAAGAGGCGTTCGCTGTGGCAGTCGTCAAAGCCGATAAATCCCCACGGTTCGCCTTTGAAGAAAATTGGTACCCAAAGCAGCGATAATACGTCCTGCGACTTAAGAAATGTCTGAACGTACTCGGACATCTCGCTTACAATGCAGTTTATGCATATATTATTTGTAAACATCTTGGGAAAATGTGAAAAATGGTAGTCGAGGGTGGCCGGAAAGACAAGTTTTTCGCGCCGCATGGGCTCGCCCGCCTTTGACCATCCGTAAATCTGTGAGCCAAACGTTGGGCTTTCGTCCGTTTGGTTTTTCCAAACGTAGACGCGATCCGCTCCGACGGCCTCGGCCAGTACGCCCATAGCGCTTCTAAGGTCGGGATCAAACGAACCGGGTTCCGATTGAAGCAAGATCGTGGACATGCGGTTTACGGCGTAGAGAAGCCTTGTATGCCGGTCGATTTCGCCCATCATGCGCTTGTATTCGCGCAGATCGCGCGAATACGTTACGACGACGTAATCATCTCGCGTGTTGATTCTAACGAACGTCGCCTCCGCCGGCATGGGTGTACCGTCTCGCATTTGGTGCATCCACTCCGTTACGCAGCTACCTTCTGCGGCGGTTTTTTGCAGAAGTTCGGTCGCTTTTTCTTCTCTTGAGCGGCCGTCGGGCTGATATTCGGCTGAACAGTCGAATATGTGCTCGATAACCTGGCTGGAGCTTTCGTATCCGAACATTTTGACAAACGCCATATTGCAATCGATCGCCTTGCCGTCCGATCCCCACATCACGCAGCCCAGCGGCGAAGAGTCGAGCATTAGCTTAATATATTCGTTGGCTTGGCGTATGGCGGCCGCCTCGTCGTTGCGAACTAAGGCGTTCGCAATCAGATTGCTGGCCGAACGCAGGATCATCTCTTCATTTGCCGTAAATACGCGCTCTTTGTGGCAGTCGTCAAACCCGATGAATCCCCAAAGCCGGTTCTTTAAAAAGATTGGAACCAGAAGTATGGAGAGTATATCCTGTTGCGAAAGAAAGCTTCGATGAGTTTCGTCCATATCGCGCACGAGGCCGTTTACGCACTTCCCGCGCAAGAGCTTTTCCCAGCCGGGTACGATCTCGCGGAAGGGCTGCTCCGCAGACAACATTTCATGCTGCGGCTCGGCCCCCTCGGACCATTCGTAGATTTGAGCGCTGTATAATTGCCCGTCGCGCACGCGGTTTTCCCATACGTACACGCGGTCGGTTTTCGCTGCGTCGGCCAGCAGCCCCATCGAGCGGATAAGGTCGCTTTCAAACCGTTCGGGATCCGTTTGGAGCAGGATTGCGGACAGAACGTTTTCCGCCCTAAGCAGCCGGCTTCGTTTTTCGATCTCGCCGAGCATACGCTTTTGCTCGCGCAGATCGCGAATATACGCAGCCACGACGAACCCGTTCCCGTATTGAACCCGAACAAGCGTAACCTCCGCGGGTATCGGCGTGCCGTCGAGCGTCTGATGCATAAACTCGACCACGCAGGAGCCTTCGCTGTACGCCCTATCGAGCACCTCGTAGGCCAACTCCCTTGACGGCTTGCCGTTGGGCTGGAATTTGGGCATACAGTCGAAGAACTTATCCGACCATTCGTCTTTGCCGCTAAGGTCGAAAAGCGTCACCAGCGCGTCGTTGCAGTCGGCAATTTGGTAGCCTTGCTTCCAAAGCGTACAGCCAAGCGGCGTCGCGTCGAGCATTAACTTAGCGTATTCGCCCGCCTGGCGTATTATGGCCGCTTCTTCGTCGCGTATGAAGACGTTTACCAGCATAAGGCTCGCGCTGCGCAGTATTTCGATTTCGTCGTCGGTAAATGTCCGCTCATTCCGGCGGTCTTCATAGAGGGCAAATCCCCAAAAACGGCCTTCGCTAAAAACGGGTACGGCCAATACCGTCGCGCAGCCGAAATGCTCCAGCTCGTCGTATTCCGGCATGAGACTAAGCGGACCGTTTATGCATTCGCCTCTGGAGAGAATTTCTTGCCAACGCGGAATCTGCCTGGCGTACGGATTGTCGTGGAGCTCCGGCAAAGCGACGAGGGAAGCGCCCTTTTCCTCGGACCAGCGGTAGACTTGCGTCGCGTATAGGCCGTCGGGTTTTTCCGTATTGCGGGATATGGATATACGGTCGACGCCCATGGCCGCGGCTATAATACTTACGCCTTGGGTTACGATGTCCTCCAGCGCTTCGCCCCTTCGCATGATTAGCGCGATTGCCGCGCTGTTTAGCGCGTCCAGCATTCTTCCGCGCTGTTCGATTGCCTCCTGCGCCTTTTTTGTTTCCGTTATGTCGATGCTCTGCTGCATATGAACCTTGCGGTCGCCTGGCCAGTCTATGATGCGGTCTATATGGAGCAGTATACTTTCCGAGACAGGATTGACGTCTTCCCAGACGGCGGACTTGCTTGGATTTTCAAGCAGCCAGGGTTTCCGGCAAAAGTCGCACCGGCCTGTTTGCCCGGCTTGCATATGCTGCCAGCATTCGTCGCCCTTGATGTTGTTAAACACGTGAAAAGCGGCCTTCATTTTTTCGTTGACGTATAGAATCTCGTCGGTTTGAAGATCCGTTACGTAGACGAGGGTGTCAAGCGCGTCCAGCATTTTTTCGAGTGTATTCTTTTGGCGTACGCTTTCGGAAATGTCTATGCCGAAGTCGATCTGGGCCTTTTGCCCGCCGGGCCAGTCGAGCAGCATCGTTGTCAAACGGTGCGAAATATCGTTTTCGGGATAATACGCCACGGAAGAAATGACAGCGCCGGGATTCTTTGAAAGCTGGATATATGGACAATCTACGCAACGGTCGGTTCGACCGTGTATATATTCGTAGCAGATTTGCCCGACGGCGTCTTCTCCGACGTTGAAGAACGCCTTGCATTGGTCGTTGATATAGAGGATTTCGCCCGTTTCCGGAACTGTCGCCAAAATGATGGCGTCAAGGCCGTCCAGCAGCGTTTTGAGGATTGAGGACTGTCTCTCAGAGTCGCGCTTGTATACGGCGAAGGCTTCCTCCGCCTCCCTTGCCGCCTCCACGCGGATAAGCAGCTGTGAGAACAGGCGCGCTGCCGAGCGTAAAAACTTGACCGTTTCGCCGTCAAAGCGGCGCTCGCTGACTGTGTCGTCGAAACTGACCGCGCCCCAAAGCTTGCCTCTTGAGAAAATAGGAATGGAGATTTTGGACTTGAAGCCATACAGAGAGGAAAAGCCGGCGTCTATTTTCGCCAGCTCGCCGGACGTGCGCACGGCGTGTTCGTCGGCTAATAGCGTTGATAGCCACTGCTCGATAACGGGATTATTCGAGGAGCTATATATCCTCCCGCCGACGGACGCTGTGCCGGACGTTTTTGTCCAGCGGTAAACAGGGGCGACGAGGCGTTCGGTATCGCTTTCGAATACGCGGAATACGCTTAGTTGATCGATCGCGGCAACATCGGCTACGGGCCTTATGGAATCGGAAAGGATATCTTCGACCGCTCCATTGGCGTGGTTATAAAAAGAGAATATATCGAGCACATCGTTAAGCGCGTTGAGCATCGCTTCGCTGCGATTTTGACGTTCTTCCGCCAATACCGCGCCGTTATCGGACATAAATGACTTCCTCCTAATAATGAATGACCTACTAAAACGAATAACCCCCTCAAGCAGCGTCGTGAAAATCAAAACGCGAACGAACATAGAAAGGGATGCCGATCGATTTTCGTATAATATTATTATAACATAAACATATGAACATAACAAATATTTATAAATACGCCGATATTAGAATAATTATAATATAATAGCTTACAGCTAATCATATCGTTCGTGCAGGCGCATATGTTTACTTGGAGAGCTATCGACCCGTTCTCCTGGAGGCAGTATGCGAAAAAGGGACACAAAAGCTCTTTTGAGGGCGGTTACGGATATGTTCGATCTGCCGCCGGACCTTTTGATGGGCTTGCCGCGCATCAGCTTGGCCGGACGGGAGGATATGTTCGTCGAAAACCACCAGGGCATTATCGAATGTACGAAGAAATGCATTCGCTTTCAAACGAGCGCCGGGGTCGTAAGAGTAACGGGGGATGAACTCGAGCTCAAGCATGTAGGCGCGGAACGCATTGTTATACACGGCGGAATCGATTGCGTTGAATATCTGTAGGGACGCCGTGCATGGCGTCCGTGATAAAGGAAAGGCTGATCTTAGGGTCGCGGACACGATTTATCGTGTCCCTACAGCCTGAATGGAGAGGCAAAATGTTCGCGTGGCTGTGGAATTATTTTTCTGGATATGTTATGATCAGTGTCGAAGGGCTGTCCCTCGAAAAATTCCTGAATTTAGCCGCCGAGGGAAACGTTAAGCTATGGAACGTGAGGCGTTTATCCTACATAAAGATGTCGGCCTGCGTTTCCAGGGCGGGGTTTCATAAGCTTAGGGCGTGCCTTCGGGGATTGAAAAACACTAGGATCCATATCGAAACGAAGCATGGCGCTCCGTTTCGGCTTTCGTTTTTGCGCTTTCGGAAAGCGCTCGTTTTCGGCTCTGTGCTGTTTTCGGCAGCGCTTATCACGGCGGCCATGTTCGTTTGGGAGGTTCGCGTCGTGGGCAACGAGCGCGTGCCGGAGTCGGTGGTGCTGCACGCGGTCTATTTTAGCGGAGCCAGGCGCTTCGTTTTGCGGAGAGACTTGGATATGTTGGCGATCGCCTCGGCGGCGAACGCGGCGGACGAGCGTATCGCCTGGGCGGGCGCGAAATTGGAGGGCGCGCGGCTTATTATCGAAGTCGTGGAGAGCGCGAAAGAACCTCGTCTGCTCGAAGAAGGGCCGGCGGATATCGTCGCCATTAAGGACGGCGTGGTGGGCGAGATTACCGTCCTGGAAGGCGTAGCGCGCGTTACTAAAGACAGCGCCGTACGGCAAGGCGACGTTTTGATTTCGGGTACGATTGAGCACGAATGGGCGGGAGCGAGGCAGGTACGCGCGCGCGGCGAGGTTCTCGGGCGCGTATGGTACGAAGGCTCGGCTCGCATAGGGGCGTACCGCGTCGTTCCAAAGCGCACGGGAAAGGAGCGCGTAGTTACGCGCATTTCCATTGCCGGCTGGGAAGTTCAGACGGGCAGCGATAATGGCTACGAAGAATTCGAAACGGAGCCGATTATAAACAAACCGCTGGGAGCGCTGTTTCTGCCGGTACGCTATATCCGCGAAAAGCAGTACGAGCTAAAAGACGCTCAGGAGCCGTTGCCGAAGGAACACATGATGGAAGCGGCGCGCGAAATGGCGCTCGCGAAGCTCTATGAGCGCGTCGGGCCCGGCTCGACGATACTGGGCGTGACGACAAAATATACCGAACAGGAAGGCGCGCTCCTGTGCGAAGTATTCGCGGAGGCGCAGGAGCCCATAGGCGTTGTCAGGGAGCACGGGGCTCAGGAAGCGATGCAGTTAGACCCGTATGCCGAGGATATTTGGACGGTGCCGTAAAACGCATAACGTGTAGGGGCGAACTGCGTTCGCCTGTGACAACAATTAAACGCGTGTTTGGGGCAATACGTTGTAGGGGCGATTATCAATCGCCAGCGATAAACCTGTAGGGACACGATATATCGTGTCCGTGACAGATTAAGACGTGATTAAGGGTCACGGACGCCATATATGGCGTCCCTACAGATGGCAGACATAAACATGGCGGAGGCGTTATTTGGAGAACGAGGAGATCAAGATCGCGGCGCAATTACACGTGGACAGCATGGACGAGCTCGTGCGCCTGTTCGGCGCGTTCGATGAAAACGTGCTTTTGCTCGAATTGGAAACAGGCGCGCGTATCCATACAAAGGATACATCAATTAGCATCGAGGGAACCGAAAAAGAGGTCGACCTCGCTTCGCGCGTTATAGAAAAGCTTTTAGGCATGCTGCGAAAGGGTGAAACGCTCGATCGGGCGCGCATCCGCTATACTATAGGCCTAGCAAACGACGGCAACGAGACGATGCTCGACGAGCTTTCCTCCGACGTCGTGGCGTTTACGCATAAGGGCCGCCAAATCAAATGCAAGACGCTTGGCCAAAAGAAATACGTCCAGGCGATCCGCAAAAATACCGTAGTGCTCTGTTCCGGCCCGGCCGGCACCGGCAAGACGTACCTCGCCGTGGCGCTTGCGACGCTGGCGTACAAGCACAAAGAAGTAAACCGGATCATATTAACGCGCCCCGCCGTCGAAGCGGGCGAAAAGCTCGGCTTTTTGCCGGGAGACCTGCAAAACAAGGTTGACCCGTATCTACGTCCGCTCTACGACGCCTTGTTCGACTTTCTAGGCGCGGACAACTATCGCGCGATGTCGGAAAAGGGCGCTATAGAAGTAGCGCCGCTGGCGTATATGCGCGGGCGTACGCTGCCCGAGGCGTTTATCATACTCGACGAGGCCCAAAACTGCACCATAGAGCAGATGAAGATGTTCCTGACGCGCCTTGGAGAGGGCTCCAAAATGGTCGTGACGGGGGATATAACCCAAATAGACTTGCCGAAAGAAAAGACGAGCGGCATGATACACGCGCTATCGATCCTAAAGGGCGTGGAAGGCGTCGAGATCGTCTCGCTTACGCAAAAGGACGTCGTTCGGCACGACATGGTACAAAAGATTATCGCCGCGTATGAGCGCGCTAAGGCCAACAAGCTGCAAAGGAAGGTAACCGCCGTTGAGGGACGAGCTTACCACGGGCGATCCTGAACAACAGCCCAGATCGGAAGCGCCAAGGTTCCGCAGGAGATTACAAAAAAACGCCACGCGGCTCTTTGCCGTAGGATTATTGGCGTTATTCCTCGTTGCTGCGTATTTCGCCGTCGCCTCGGTCGTAATCCCGAAGCGCTACGATTTGGCCGTCGGGGCGATTGCAACTCAGACTATAACGTCGCCGCGCGAAATTATCGACGAAATAACAACCCAGGAGCGCGAGCTAAGCGCCGAGAGCGCCGTAGCGCCCGTAATGGAGCTGGACGCGCGGCTCGTTCAGGAGGGCGAAAATACGGCGGAAGCGTACTTCGAAGCGCTCAGCGTCGTGCGCGGCGAAGCGGGCAGGATCAGAATCCAGCAGCAGCAACAGGGGGCGAGCGCTGCCCAGCCGGGAACGCTCGACGCGAGCGATTGGCGCGCGATTCTAGCCGACGCGGATTTTACCTATCTGAAGAGCTTCCTGCCTATGGAGTTTGCCGATGTCGAGGTCATGAATATCCTGCTTGCAAACAACGAAGAGATGCGCTATCTGTCCGAGGTTGTACTCGTTAAAATCAAGATGGCGCTTAGGGGCGGCTTGGATGAAGCCGGCGTCGAAAGGGCCCAGACGTCGATTTTACAGGAAGTCGACGCGATGGATATGTCGGAGGACTTAAAGCGTATCGCTGCGAAGGCTGTAAACCGCTACGTCGCGCCGACGCTCGTAAAGGACGAGGAGGCGACGAAGAGACGCCAGCAGCAAGCCTCTGAAAATGTCGAGCCGGTCGTTTACAAAAGGGGCGATGCGATCGTACGCAACGGCGAAGCCGTAACCCCGGCGCAGCTTGCTATGCTGCAAGCTTTTGGCGCGGTACGCCCCGCCGAACAGGATATAGCCCTCTATTTCGGAGTGGGTATTACGCTCTTGGTTCTTACGGCGCTTTTCGGCGCGTATATTTTCATGAACCGCAACGAAGTTCTCGAACGGCCATTTTTGCTATGGCTGCTTATGCTCGCGACGCTTGCGCTTACCCTAGTCTCAAACCAGATCGATGATCGCCTGAACCTGACGTTTATTGGCGTGATGCTGATTTCACTGTTGGTATCCAAGCACGTCGCCGTGGCGGCGAATATCGCGTTCGCGTTTGTCTACGCGCTTATGTGCGGCGGGCAGGAGCTTTTTAGCCCGTTCGCCTTCGAGGTATTGGCGACGACGCTTGCGGGCGGCACGGTCGGCATCTATTTACAGCGCCGCGCCCAGCGCCGCGCAACCTTAATACTTTCGGGCGTATTGGGCGGCGTGACGGCGGCTTTGCTTATGCTATCGATGTCCATGATGACAGGCGCGGAGATCGGCGTATCGCTTATAAACGCGCTGTTTGTGCTGGGGTCGTATACGATTTCCGCCGTTTTCTGTATCGGCACGCTGCCTCTATGGGAAACGCTGTTCGATATTACGACTGATTCGCGCCTGATGGAGCTTTCCAACGCGAATCATCCCGCGCTCAAGCGCCTGATGACCGAAGCGCCAGGTACGTACCACCATGCTATGATGGTCGCCGCTATCGCCGAGGCCGGCGCGGACGCCATCGGGGCAAACGGGATTTTGGCGCGGGTAGGGGGCTATTACCACGACCTGGGCAAGCTCCGCCGCCCGCAGATGTTCATGGAAAACATAAAGGGCGAGAATCCGCACGATACGATGTCCGCGGAAGCCAGCGCGTCCGTGATCCTTTCGCATGTGCGCGACGGCGTTGCGTACGCGCAAAAGTACAAGCTGCCCTCGGCAATTCAACAGATAATCTACGAACACCATGGTACGACGCCAGTAATGTTTTTCTATAATAAAGCGCTTCAAGAAGCAAACGGCAAGCCTGTGAATTTAAAACACTACCGCTATCCGGGCGCGAAGCCGCGTACGCGCGAATCGGCGATAGTGTTGCTTGCGGATTCGGTCGAGGCGGCTGTACGCAGCCTGCCCGACAACAGCCGCACATCTATAGAGCAGATGATCCGCAAGATCATCAAGGGCAAGGTCGAGGACGAACAGCTTACGAACTGCCCGCTTACTTTCGCGCACCTGAGCATGATCGAGCGCGCGTTTATCGCTTCGTACGACGGCATTATGCACGAGCGCATCGAATACCCGAATATGCCGCTTTTGGAGGACAAGGGTTGATCGACATATTGGACGAAACGGGCGCATTGGGAGAAGCGGGGGAACAAGCGATACGGCATGCCGCTGAAACCGCGCTGAAGATAGCCGGGGGGCATGGAGACGTGAGCGCCGCTATCGTCGGCGACGAGCGGATTCGCGAGCTGAACAATCAATATCGGGCTATCGACGCGGCGACGGACGTATTGTCCTTTGCCAACGCCGAGGGCGAGGTGCTCGTGGAAGCGCCGGAGGCGGAAGCGCCATTTTTGGGCGATATCGCTATATCTCTTCCAACCGCTACGCGGCAGGCGGATGAAATCGGCCAGAGCCTCGAGCGTGAGCTTGCGTTTCTAACGGTGCACGGCGTATTGCACCTGTTGGGCTACGACCATATGACGCCGGAGGATGAAGAAAAGATGCTGGAGAAACAAAGGGAGATAATGGCAGATATGTAGGGGCGAACTGTGTTCGCCCGCCGCATAACAGTTGCCTCATTGTATACCACGGGCGAACACAGTTCGCCCCTACAGGAAACGTGTCCGTAGAAAGGAAAAACGCGATGAAAACCCTCATGGAGATCGAAATCAAAAACATGATCCGCCAGGCAACCGACGCGCGGGCGCGCTCGTATTCGCCGTATTCAAAATTCCCTGTCGGGGCGTGCTTGAAGGGGCAATCCGGGGCGTATTACCACGGCTGCAATATCGAAAACGCCGCGTTTACGCCGGGTATCTGCGCGGAGCGGACGGCGCTGGCGAAGGCCGTATCAGATGGCGAAAAGGCCTTCGAGGCGCTCGCCGTCGTTAACGACCGCGATACGATCGTAACGCCTTGCGGCGTCTGCCGCCAGGCGCTCGCGGAGTTTTGCAAGCCGGATATGCCGGTTATTTGCGCAAGCAAAAGGGGAGAATACAAAGTATATTCGCTAGGAGAGCTCTTGCCGTATTCGTTCGGCCAAGAGGATTTATAATTAATGGACTTTAAAAGTGGCTTTGTTTCGATCGTCGGCAGCCCGAACGTGGGCAAATCGACGCTTTTGAACGCGTTGGTGCGCAAGAAGATCGCGATAGTTTCAAACAAGGCGCAGACCACGCGCAATAAAATAACAGGCGTACTCAATAGGCCCGGCGAACAGATCGTTTTGATCGACACGCCGGGCGTTCAAACGCCGCGCAACAAGCTGGGCGAAAGCATGCAGCGCGCCGCAAACGAGGCATTGCGCGACGTCGAGGCGATTTTGGTCGTGCTCGATTTAAAAATGGGCATAAAGGAGCGGGACGAGGCGCTGCTGAATCGCTTGGCGAGCGCGAAAACGCCCGTTATCGCCGCGCTGAATAAGCGCGACCGCGTTTCGGAGGATCGGCTTATTGAACAGCGCGCAAAGCTCGCGGATTATCCGTTTGTGCAGGAGGCGCTGCCGATAAGCGCGCTTACGGGCGAAGGCGTCGAGGCGCTCGCGGATATCTTGTTTTCGTTCGCGATTGAGGGCCCCCAGTACTTCCCTGACGGTATGCTGACCGACCAGCCCGAGAGTACTCTTTGCCAGGAGCTGATACGCGAAAAGGCGCTCGGGCTTTTATCTGAAGAAGTGCCGCACGGCATTTTAACGGAGATCATCAAGCTCGAAACGCGCGAAGACGGCGATATTATCGACCTTTACGCCAATATTTATTGCGAGCGCGAGTCGCATAAGGGCATAATCATCGGCAAGGGCGGGAGCATGCTGAAAAAGATCGGCGAGCGGGCGCGCGCCGAGATCGAGCCGCTGTTGGGCGGCCATGTGAACCTGCAATTGTGGGTAAAGGTGCGCGAGGGCTGGCGTGACAGCCCCCGCGCGATTAAATTGATAGGGTACGAGTGATTACAACTCGTCCTTCGGGTTGGGTTTGCTTTCGCGTATTATCTTCGCGGGGTCGTTTGGGCGTGCAGCCGCGAGGTAATCCTCGACCTTGCCTGTGCGCATGAATTTATCCCAGTAATAATTGGCCATGGTACCTCCTGATATTCTGTGGTATTTCTGTAGGGGCGAACTGTGTTCGCCCGCTGTGCAAACAAGGCTGTGATAATAAGCACGGGCGAACGCAGTTCGCCCCTACAATGTTTTAAATTTACGCAACGAGCTTAGTATCTCCGGGCAAATCCCCATACATACCAGAAAAAGTTTCCATGAATTGGTGTAATTTGGAGGAAAAATGGAGCTGAAGGCGACCGCTCTCGTGGCGCGGTGCGTAAATTACAAAGAGTCCGACAAGATGCTCACGCTCATAACCCGCGAATACGGGCGCGTGGACGCCGCCGCGCGCGGCAGCCGCAAAACGAGTTCGAGGCTGCTCGCGTGTACACAGCAGTTTTGCTACGGCGAGTTCGTGCTATACAAAAAGGGCGAGCGTTTTTCCGTGCGCCAAGGCGATATCATCGATTCGTTCTACGGGTTGCGCGACGATTACGAAAAGCTATGCGCAGGCGCGGGGATGCTCGCTTGTATAGAGAAGCTCTCATTGCCGGGAGAGCCGGACGAGGCGCTTTTCATGTGGGGTTTATACTTCCTTACGGCGCTTTGCCATTCGGACGCACAACCATTAGACCTATCGCTCTGCTTCATAGTAAAGCTGATGGCGCATGCCGGATATCGGCCGATGCTGACTCGCTGCGCTCTATGCAATAAGTCCGTTTCGAAAGATGTACTTCTGCTCGACGCCGCCGCGGGCGGGCTGGTTTGCAAGGGCTGCGCTTCGCATCAAGCGATAAGGATACATGCGCTTACCGCCGAAGCGCTTGAGCGTATGTTGTTGGTTGCGCCCGATCATCTTTCGAACGTACGCTTGCCGGCGTATGTGCGTGAAGAATTATCGCAATTTCTACCAGAATACGCCGAGCAGAAAATGGAAAGAGCGTTGAGTGCGTTCCGAATGCTTTTCAAGCCATATATATCCTGACACAATAGCGCAATTAATTGAACAATGATATAAAAATGCAAAAACTCGCATCGAGCCGCATTGATTCTTTTTTAACGATGCTTTATACTGTTACCGCAAAATGGAAGTGAGAAAAGCATCAAAGGAGATAGAACGCAGCATGAAATACGTTTATCTGTTCCACGAAGGCAATGCGGGGATGAGGAACCTTTTGGGCGGCAAGGGCGCGAACCTTGCGGAGATGACGGGGCTGGGCATGCCGGTTCCACCAGGATTCACGGTTTCAACCGAGGCCTGTACGCGGTATTACGCGGACGGCAGGAAGATTGGCGACGATATCATCGAACAGATCGAAGAGGCGCTTGCGATGTGCGAAAAGAACGCGGGCAAGCGCTTCGGCGACAAGGAAAATCCATATCTGGTTTCGGTGCGCTCTGGTGCGCGCGCGTCCATGCCAGGCATGATGGATACGATCTTAAACCTGGGCCTGAACGACGAAACCGTCGCCGGGCTCGCCAAGCTTACCGGAAACGAGCGCTTTGCCTACGATAGCTATAGGCGCTTTATCCAGATGTTTTCGGACGTCGTCATGGAAATATCCAAGCACTCGTTTGAGACGATACTTCAAAGTGTGAAGGATTCCGCCGGCGTGAAGCTCGACTCCGAGCTGAACGCGGACTACTTAAAAGAGGTCGTAAAACAGTATAAAGCGCTCTACAGAAAAGAAAAGGGCGAGGATTTTCCGCAGGAGCCGAGGCTTCAGCTTATGGAAGCCATCAAGGCCGTCTTCCGTTCGTGGGACAATCCGCGCGCGATAGTCTACCGCCGCATAAACGACATCCCCGGCGACTGGGGAACGGCGGTAAACGTACAGGCCATGGTATTCGGCAATATGGGCGACGATTCCGGCACGGGCGTCGCGTTCACGCGCGATCCATCGACCGGCGAAAAACGCCTCTACGGCGAATTCCTTATGAACGCGCAAGGCGAGGACGTCGTCGCCGGTATCCGCACGCCGCAGCCGATCTCCTCGCTGGAGAATTCTAACGCGGACGTATATAAGCAATTCTCGACCATAGCGCAAAAGCTCGAAAACCACTACAGGGACATGCAGGATATGGAGTTCACCATAGAGCGCGGCAGGCTCTACATGCTCCAAACCCGCAGCGGCAAGCGTACGGCGGCCGCGGCGCTGAAAATCGCCGTCGACCTCGTATCGGAGGGCATGATCTCCAAGCAAGACGCCCTGATGAAGATCGACCCGAAGCAGCTCGATTCGC
>QMCD01000813.1_pt1 | contig 21089 bp, 13 predicted proteins | sample 1821841 | NCBI WGS metagenome assembly QMCD01 (sample SAMN01991225, study PRJNA193472) | Termite gut metagenome, whole genome shotgun sequencing project. | isolation source: worker | host: Macrotermes natalensis
ATCTTTTCTGGAATTGTGTGAGTTTGCCGAATCGGTTATTAAGCGCAGGATAGAGCAACTGGAAGAAGTTGCGATGGTAGATGTAACCGGACTGGTGGAGCGTCAGGTGCAGATTGTGCCCGATAAGGATAAGCTGGCTATGATGGGACTTTCCATTGAAGACATCGAATCGGCTTTGTCTGCCAATAATGTGGAGCCGGGCAGCATGACGGTACGCGACGGATACTACGAATACAACATTAAATTCTCTACCCTGCTTCGTACGGCAGAAGACGTGGAAAACATCTATCTGCGTACGGGCGACCGCATTGTACAGTTGAAGGACTTCTGCCGTGTAAGTATTGTGCCGGTAGAAGAAAAAGGCATATCCGTATCCAACGGGAAGAGGGCGGTGACGCTGGCCGTTATCAAGCAGGCTGATGAGAATATGGACAAAATGAAACAGTCTCTGACGGGAACAATGACGTATTTTCAACGGGTGTATCCGGATATTGATTTTAGCATCAGCCGTAACCAGACGGAGTTGCTGGACTACACAATTTTGAACCTGCAACAAAATCTTTCGTTGGGCTTTCTATTCATCTGCCTGGTAGCGATCTTGTTTTTGGGTGATGTAAAATCGCCGTTGATCATCGGGTTTAGCATGGTGGTTTCTATCATCGTCAGTTTTGTTTTCTTCTATCTGTGCAATATGTCTCTCAATATCATTTCCCTTGCCGGATTGATTCTGGCGCTGGGTATGATGATAGACAGTTCGATTATTGTAACCGAGAATATTTATGTGAAGATAGAACAGGGAATGAGTCCCATAAAGGCCGGGATTGAAGGCTCGAAGGAAATCTTTTTTGCCATAATTGCTACTACTATCATATTGGTTTCCGTATTCCTTCCAATCATCTTTTTGCAGGGAATGACAGGCCGGTTGTTTCGAGAGTTCAGTATCGTGCTTTCCGGTGCGGTTATCATATCTTCTTTTATTGCTTTGACTTTTACTCCGATGTTTGCGACTAAGATCCTTAAAAAGAGGGAGACGCAAAGTTGGTTTTACCGTAAGACCGAGCCCTTTTTTGAAGGAATGAATCGTGGATATGCCAAATCGTTGGATTACTTTTTGCAACATCGTGGGGCTATTATTCCTGTTATTGCGGCGATACTTATTGTTATTGTTTTTCTTTGGAATAAGATTCCTGCCGAAATGGCTCCATTGGAAGATCGTTCCCAGGTAAATATTAATGTCCGGGGACCTGAGGGGGCTACTTTCGAATTTTACCGGGATTTTGCAGATGTTATTTCGGAAGTTGCGGATTCGATAGTTCCTGAGCGTTTGATAAACCTCGAAATGGTTCGTCCCGGATTTAGTTTTGTCCGGTTGATGCTTCCCGATATGAGAGACCGCGAACGAAGTCAAATGGAAATAGCCGATGAACTTACGGATGCCGTTCGCAAAGAAACACAAGCGCGTGCATTCGTACAGCAACAATCCACTTTTGGTGGAAGGCGTGGAGGAATGCCTGTTTCGTATGTGTTACAAGCTCCTAACCTCGAAAAATTGCAGGAATTTTTACCCTTGTTTATGCAGAAAGTAAGTGAAAGTCCGAAGCTTGCCATGGCTGATGTGAATCTGAAATTTACCAAGCCTGAAATTCATGTTCAGATAGACAGGGATAAAGCGGCGCTTCTTGGAGTGAGTACGCGTGATATCGGACAAACGCTCCAATATTCGCTTAGCGGCCAACGAATGGGTTATTTCTACATGAGTGGTAAACAATATCAAATTTTGGGAGAAATTAACCGTCAACAACGCAATACTCCGTTGGATTTGAAATCTATTTTTGTGAAAAATGCTGCCGGAGACATGATCCAATTGGATAATATGGCAGTGTTGAAAGAAAGCGTTTCTCCTCCTCAATTGTATCGTTTCAACCGGTTTAATTCCGCAACAGTTACTGCCGGATTGGCTAAAGGCGTTACAATCGGCGAGGCGTTGGACGAGATGGACCGTATTGCCAAGGAAACATTGGATGATACTTTCCGCACGACTTTGACCGGTGATTCGAGGGAATTCAGGGAGAGTTCTTCCAGTTTGATGTTTGCGTTTCTGTTGGCTTTGGTGTTGATATTTCTTGTCCTTGCAGCGCAATTTGAGAGCTTCAAAGATCCTTTGGTAGTTATGTTCACCGTGCCGTTGGCTCTTGCAGGAGCATTGATATTCATGTATTTCTCGAATATTACGATGAATATTTTCAGCCAAATCGGGATTATCATGTTGATTGGCTTGGTGGCAAAGAACGGTATATTGATTGTAGAATTTGCCAACCAGCGGCAAGAGGCCGGATTAAGCAAGCGGGACGCCATCCGTGAAGCTTCCATGCAACGTTTGCGCCCGATTTTGATGACAAGTTTTTCGACTATATTAGGGTTGTTGCCTTTGGCTTTTGCGAGTTCGGAAGGCGCTAACGGACGTATGGCTATGGGAATTGCCGTAATCGGCGGAATGTTGATTTCTACCTTCCTCACCATGTATATCGTTCCTGCCATGTATTCATATATTTCAACAAATCGACATAAGAAATGAACCGAATATTATTATTACTCTTTTTCCCTTTTGCTGTTTGCGCTCAGGAAACATTCGATTTGAAACGCTGTTTGGAAATCGGTTTGGAACGTAATTATGATATCCGTATCGTGCGTAACGAGCAACAAATAGCAGATAATGATGCAACTAAAGGCAATGCCGGATATTTACCGACAGTAGATTTATCGGCCGGATATTCGGGAACGCTCAATAATGTCGATCAGCATTTTGCCGACGGAACCAAAGCTGAATCTAACGTTGTTCATAACCAAACGTTAAATGCCGGATTGAATGTGAATTGGACTGCTTTCGACGGTTTTCAGATTCAGGCAAAATATGAGAAGTTGCAGGAACTTCAACGCATGGGAGAACTCAATACCCGCCTTTCGATAGAGGATTTTATCGCCGGTTTTTCTGCCGAATATTACAATTATATAAGACAGAAAATCCGGTTGGAAAATTTGAGATATGCCGTTGAATTATCGAAAGAACGGCTCCGGATTATCGGTGCGCGTTACGATATCGGTTCCATGTCGCGCCTTGATTTTCAACAGGCTCATGTCGATTTTAATGCGGACAGTTCTAACCTGATCAAGCAATATGAAGTCGTATATACTTCACGTGTCCGTTTGAATCAATTGATGGCGCTCGAAGATGTATCGCAAAACCTTGTTCTCAAAGATTCCTTGATCGAATTCAATCCCTTACTTAACGAAGCTGAAATGTGGAGCAATATGTTGACTTCCAATTCATCATTATTGTTATCTGCCAAAGAAAAAAGGATTAGCGAGTTGGATTTTAAGGCAATTAAGAGCCGGGATTATCCTTACTTAAGATTAAATGCAGGATATGGTTATACCCAAAATATGTATGAAGTGGGACAGACTGAAAGGCAACAAACCTTAGGCTTTAATTACGGTTTAACCATAGGATTCAATATTTTTGACGGTTTTAACCGGAAACGGGAACAAAAAAATGCCCGCCTGCAAATCCAAAATACGGAATTACAATACGAGCAATTACAATTGGGATTAAAAGCCGATTTATCGAATATTTGGATGGCTTATGAAAACAATATGGAACTGACCAATCTTGAAAAAGAAAATCTCCAAACGGCTAAAATCAATTATGGTATTGCCATCGAAAGATACAAGCTCGGCGACCTTTCGGGAATTGAATTGCGTGAAGCTCAAAACAGCTTACTTGAAGCGGAAGAGCGCTTGTTGCAGGCGCAATACAATACCAAACTTTGCGAAATCTCCCTGATGCAGATTAGCGGACAGGTAGTGAGTTATTTGGAGTAATATCCTCCAATCGCTTTTGTAGTGTTTTACAAAGCATTGAATTGCGGATTTGCGCTTTTTTTGACAGCGAAGCATTCCAACTCGATTAACCAGCCGGGACGACAAACAGGGGCCAAAACAATCACTTGAGGAATTGTTCCGAATTGTTTCTTGAAAAGGGCATTTACTGTCGAATAATCAGCGATATCGCGTAAATAAATAATCAGATGCATTACATCGTCGAAAGTCGCTTCAGCTTCAGCTAAAAGGGTTTCAACGTTTTCGATCATGCGATGAGTTTGTCCGATAATATCATTCGGAGCAACGATGTTTCCCTGATTATTGATACTTGCTGTTCCGGAAATAATGACATGGCGGCGGTCGCCGTATTCTATGCATACCCCGCGTTCGAATGTAACACCGTATTCATAAGTAGGGTTAAGATGAGTGGGGGCGTAAAGAAATTTTTGCTGTCCCTCCTGCAATCCCTTTATTGCGTATGCATCGAATGTAACGGATATGTTCGTTTCGGCAAAGCGTCCTTCGATTCCCGTACTTGCGATGTAATGGGTGTGATTAGTCAAATGATGATCTTCGAAGATTTTTTTCCGCGCCTGCACCATTCCGTTATAATTCGTGTCGATATTTTGGACGAAAAACCAGGTGCGAATGCAATCATTTTCAAGCGTGCATCCTTCTTTTTTTAAATCATCGATATATTCTTGCAACAATGATTCGGTTTGCGCATAGGAATCCGGTTGTGAGGCATGTTGTCCGGCAGTCCAGATATGGCGATAACCATTGTGTCCGGCAATAATCTCTTTATTTTGTTTTTCGATTTCAACATCCGATAAGAAATAAATCCACAGGGCTATTTTGCTGCCGTCTAAAGGGGGTTGTTGAATGATCGAAGTGGCGCATGCCGGATAATTTGTTAGCGTTTCTTCCAACAATTTCGATTGATTGGTAGCATCCGTTAGAAAATAGCGTTTGAATACAGGTTTTATATTTTCATTAAATCCGGATAATAAGTGAGAATAAGCTTGATGAATATCTTCCAATTGTTCCGCAAACGGTTTATTCGTTTGGATAACATGCAACATGGCATGATATTCGCTTACTCCTCCGGCTGTTTCGAAAGCGGAAATTTCAATTCGTACATTATTGTATGTGGATACTTTTCGAGTATGGTTCATTGTATTTGACGCAGCAACTATAAATTAAAAAATCACCGCCAAAGTTAATAAAATATTTTGAAATAAACTTGGAAAGTGGTACGTTTGCTGTATGAAAAGAAGTCTGATTCTGTTATTTATATATGCCTTGTTGCTGGCTATCGCTACTTTTATTGAGAAGTATGCCGGTACGGAAGCCGCAAGAACAATCATCTATTATTCTCCGGTAATCATTCTGCTGTTGGTTGGAGTTGTTGCAAGTTTTATTGCCGTAGTTATAAAACATCGTCTTCTTAATAAACATAAATGGGGATTCATTTTTATACATGTGGCTCTTATTCTTATACTTTTCGGCGCTCTCGTTACCCATATTTTGGGGGAAGAGGGTATCATTCATATCCGGGAAGGGCAAAGAACCCATTCGATGCTTGTCCGGGCGAGCGACGGTGATGAGTACAGGAAATTACCTTTTGAGATAGAATTGAAGAAGTTTATCCTGACCCGTTATCCCGATTCTTTGACTCCATCTTCCTTTGAAAGTGTTTTGGTAATACATAAAAACGGCGAGGTTGCAGAGAAAACGGTATCGGTCAATAACGTGCTGGATATAAAGGGTTACAGGTTATTTCAGACTTCATACGACATGGATGAGAAAGGAACTGTATTAACGGCTAATAGGGATATTCCCGGTCGACAAATAACCTATACGGGATATTTTCTGCTGATAGTTGGTTTTGTCCTTTTTCTTACTTCCAAAAATTCCCGGTTAAGAACATTAATCAGCAAATTAAAAGAATTAAATACGCTTTCAGATGTATAATCACCTCAATATATTCCTGTTGTGTAAAACCATTTATTTGATATTTGGAAGTGCTTACTTGTTATTGACAGTTATCTCAATGTTTAGGGTACGCGGTACACGGTGTACGGTGCATGAAAATGCTTTTTTACCGCGTACCCTGCACCATATACCGTGTGCCCAATTACTGAATCCGATTATTTTGGGCGGTTTTTTATGTCATGTTTTTGGTATTGCTTACCGGTGGTACCTGGCAGGTTACGCTCCTTTGACCAATTTATATGAAACCATGGTTTTCGTTTCTTTGATTTCAGTATTGGCAGGATTTATTTTCTACCGGCAAAGTAAGGTCGTTTACGCTTTGGCTGTTTTGTATGGTGGTGTTATCCTTTTTGTTTCCGGCCTGACCAAAATGGATCCGGAAATTGGCTTATTGGTGCCTGCGCTCAAATCTCCCTGGCTGATATTTCATGTTTCTATAATCATGGTTTCATACGGTTTTTTTGGCATTAGTTTTCTGTTGGGGTTAACCAACCTTATTCTGCTTAAAATAAACCGGAAGAAAAAAAATGAAACTGCATCTCTTCGAATCAAGAAACTAAGTATTATCAATGAAATCTCTCTTTGGATAGGTTTGTGTTTTCTAACCACGGGAGCTTTTTTAGGTGCAATATGGGCCAATGAATCCTGGGGCAGGTATTGGGGTTGGGATCCGAAAGAAACATGGGCGCTTATCACAATCCTTGCATACGCCATTGTAACGCATTTGGCATTTACGAATAAAAGCGATAATCAGAAATGGCTTAATGCGGGTTCTGTTATCGCTTTTATCTGTGTATTAATGACTTATTTCGGTGTAACTTATTTGTTGAGTGGCATGCACTCGTATGGATAACCTTAGAATGCGTATATCTCAATTGCTGCCAAGTTAAATGTCGCAGAGGCTTTCGCTTCTTCGATGCCGCTAACGCTTTGTCCCGAAACGCCTCCCGAACTCAACGCCGTGTTCATTCCTACGGCCGGAGATACTCCTAATAATCCTGTAGGCGTAATCTTCACATACTGCCCTTTGGCTTGAGTGGGCAGAATAATGTTAGTCATAACCGACCCCATGGTATTGTCATATTTTTCTACGATGGTTGTGTATGATACGTTATCGTCGCTGACTTCAATTTTGATGTAATCCGGTCGGCCTCGCAAGTTGTGAGGATTTTGATAAGTAATAACACCATTCCAGCGAAGCATAATTCTATCGAAAGCTTGAATACTGCCTAAATCTACTACAAATGCACCGTCTTCGGGTGTTAAAGTGGCGTAAGTGTAGATATTTGAGTCGATAAATGTTTTGCCGTTATTGGCGTTAGTTTGTCCGCTTTCCGTTATGGTAGTGATATTTTCGGGATTGGTGCCACCGGTAACTGTTTTGCTGCGGGCAAGATTATTCGAGCCACCTATGGGTATTCCACTGTAAATATTTGTGGCAGCACGAACATCGCTATCACTAACAATATTGTTATAGCAATTGACCGCTACAAGGGCGTTACCCGAAAAATCCGAGCGGTTATATGAAATATCTATGTTACGGCTTTCTCTCGGAAACAGAATAAACAAGTTATCTTCGTAAAAAACAGGAGAGACTAATGTTCTCTTGTTTTTATCTGTATATGCTTTCAACTCAACAGCGTATGCAATATTGTCGGTGGGATTGGAAATCTTGTAGGTCAATACATTTCTATTGTCGACTTTTTTGCTCGATACTTTTGATACCTTGAGATTTACCGCTGGTAGTTGATTTAGCTGGGTTAAATCGCCTGTTTGATAAGTTCCCGATCTGTTCCATGCGTGGCTTGCTCCGGCGATATCGTTTCTCATTGGTTCGGCATATGAATTGAGACTGAGTATTTTACCGGCGGTATTTTTCAACTCCAAACGAATAAAGCATACATCTGAAGTAGGGCTTGTCAATGAAGCTTGAATATCATCGTAATTCCAAAGGTCAATTACTCCGTAAGCTTCGGCTATCTTTCCATAGTAATTAATTTGATAAGGGGCATAATCTCCTGCATCGTTTTTTATTAGCCCTATGGTTTGTGGACTCAAGCGATTTTTTCCTGCGGTGGCGTATTCTATTGCTGCGGGTGCGCCATCGGATTGAATATCAATGATTTTTTCTAATGGCGTATTGATTAAATTACCGTTAATATCGTATATAGACATTGTAGCAACTACCCCCGGATATTCATTAAACGTGTTGTTGATTACGGTTACACATTTGTGATACATGCTATACATGATATGAACCGGTTCGTTGGCCTTTCTGGCACCATAAGTAGAGCCGTTAGGATTTAGGTAATAATCGAATTGGTTCCAAAACATTACAGGCCAAGCATTGTTCAGCATCCAATTGATAAAACCGCTGGTGTTTTTATAGCGATTAAAGTTCAATGCTTCAAATTGCGTTCTTTGCAGTTCATATTGGAAAAGCTGCGCCCGTGTGATAAACTCGTCGAAAGTCGTAGAGGCTCCATACATACCATCAATAAACATCACGTGCTGACTTAAATTATTGAAGCTGCCTCTACAGGTATGATAGTTCCACACGTTGTAGTTTTCTGCCGAATTGTAGGGCCACATATTTGCTTCGGGTAATATTCTTCTCATGGTTTCTTGAATAGGAATACTGCCTCCACCACCGCCTTCGGAAATGAAGCCGAAAAGTCCTTTGGGTTCGTAATAATACCAAGTAGGCGTTTGGCTATCGTAAGTAGCGTCCATGTGCATACCGCCTACTACTTTGGTCAATGTGGCGAGTTTGGCAGAACCGCTGCTGCAGTTAGCGCCCATCTCCAACCATCTAAGGTTTGCTTCGATTTCAAAATATTTCTGTTCGACATTTTGTCCGTTCACGCCTTGAAAAGCAATGCTTGGCGGGTCGTCGCTACCGTTAAACCAAAGATACATACATGCAAAACGGCGGGCATTGCGCATCTGCGCATACAAGGATTCAAAAGCCACAAAACGCTCGGCTTTGGAGAATGAACCCGGTTCTTGCCAACGGTCGCAACAGCACCAACCTGTCATCAGCATGATACCGTTTTCATCCATCAGTTCTAACAAGTGATTATCGAAAAATTTGCCTTCATCTCGTATCATATTCATACCCATGTATTTAACGTATTCCACGACTGCTTCGTTGGTTTTGCGGTCATGGCGTAAGAAAAGATCCGTAGCGCAGTAGCCACCGCCTTTAAGCAATACAGGTCTGTGATTTACATATATCTGCAACATGTTAGCCAAATGAGTCGTGCTTATTGAATCTGCATAACCGTTGGCATAGGGCGATACATTTACTTCTTCGCTTATTTCACGAATGCCGAAACGATGGTGTAGTTTGTCGCTCACAACGCCATTTATACTAAATTCATAATCAATCGTATAAAGCGGTTGTTCTCCCGAAAGATAGGGCCACCAAAGTTGTGGATTCTCCAAATTCAACTGCGGGTAATCTGCTGCCCTCAATACGATTTCTTGGTTATACGCATCGGCAGGAGCATGGATATTTTCTTTTCTTACTTTTGCGATAGTATTTCCGTCGGGGTCTTTAATTGTTGCCGTAAGTATTCCATTAACAACAGCATCTGTTGTAAAATTGCTTACATCTACAAAGAAATTCAAATGCGCCTTTGTATGGTCGATTTCCACTTTTGAGGCTACAGCAGGATTGTCTAACCGGGCGTTTCCCGAGGTGTGTATAAAAACCTCGCCTGTGAGTCCCATCATGGCATCAGCAGGTTGTGGATTCCAATCCACCCAGTAATAAGTTAAGTCTTGATAATACATCGGTTTGGTAACTTTGACTTTGATATTGTTTTTTCCTTTGCCTATGGTTACAAGGTCGGTAATATCTATGTCATAAGTACGCATCGTACCGATAAACTGTGATTTATATTCTTCAAAATCGGTAACGCCTTTCAAAGTGCCTGCGCCTTCGGTAAAGAAATCTTCTATCTCGGCATTGGGGTCCAATAAAGTCGGGCCGTTTTTAAGATAATCTTCATCGGTAATATTGATATATTTATTGCTGACTTTTGTTCCGTTCACATAAATATCTCCTGTATAACTTATACCCTTGAATGTGAGTGTTATTCTTTTGCCTGCTTCTTTGGAAGGAATGGTAAAATCAGTACTATACCACCACTCATGCTCAAAATCCTCTGTTGGGATTTTCGACAAATTATCGTTAAAATATTCATTTATCTTGCCATCGTTATCCGGCTCAAAAAGGTCGTTGTAAACACCATTATCAACCAAGTTTCCCAAAACGGTTCCGGGAACCACAGCCCTCAACCAGCCGGCTGTAAAGTAATTTGCTTGCGCTACTACATTATCAGCATCTGTAATTGCTATGGCATTTAGGCTTGGCGTTACAGCAGATGTAACAGGGGCAATTTTCCACTCTTTCAATTGTTGTGAATAAACTCCCTCTTTTTTCGGCGAACAACCGAAAAACATTGCAACGACCGTCAAAGCAGTCAGGCTTGCAGTAAAATGTCTTTTTAGCATAATCGAGATTTTTATGGATTGCTTCGTTCCTCGCAATGATGCACTTCTCTTGTTTTTCCCCTTATTACGAGGAACGAAGCAGTTTATTTAATTTAAAATTATTTTGTAAACTTCACTTTCTCTCGTTCCGGTGCAAGCATTTTTTTTGCAACACGGTTGGCATCGAGTTTGACAGGTGAACTGATAAATTCAGGGATATTATAAGAATACAACGATTCGAGATAAACATTAGGATTTTTTTGTGGAAGAAGGAAGGGCTTGCTTGCTTTCCCGTTTTCGTCGATTGCTGCGATATAAGGTTGGGTATAAGCGTTATCCATCCGACGGCTGCCGAAAACAAACCAGCGTGAGTTGCTGCTCCAATTGTGATAACTGTCAGCATACGGGCTATTAGTCTCTGTTAGTTCATGCGTTGATCCATTTTCTAAATTCAGAATATACAAATCAGCTTCAGGATGCCATATTCCGAAATTACCATAATCCAAAAGCGTATACATAATAAATTTCCCATCGAAAGAGGGTTTTGGAAATGAAATACTTTTGCCGAAATTATCAACACGAATCAGAGTATCTATTTTTGAACCAAATGTGCGAGTAGAAGCATCGAAAGAAATACTGCACAAATTGTATCTTACCTCGCGGAGGTCATTCGGCATTTTTTGTTCGGATGAACAACAGAAATATAAAGTTTTTCCGTCTGGCGAAAAGACAGGAAAAGTTTCGAAATTAGAGGTCATCAACAAATCGGAAGATAAAAGTTCATTGGATTCCAAGTCGCAAACAACAATATCGGAGGCTAAATCAAAAACTTCGATTAATTTTTCTTTTGAAGAATGAAACGATTGCAGGGTTTTATTTGTTGAGTAGGCGATGAAGCGTCCTGAAGGATGCCAATAAGGATATACGCAGGCTGAAATGGTTTTGTCTGTTTTGGTATCTGCAATTTTCAGTATTTTGGGAGTTTGGATAATCGTTCCTCCATTTCTTCCGCGTACATGAAGACTTATTTCCTGAGATTTTGTCTGATTAAACGAATGACAGTTTACACAACTACTCGGAATAACTGTATTTTCAATTATCGCAGTTTGTTTGAAATTGGAAAGGTCGCGCTGATAAATTCCCATTTTGCTATATACCTCATAACCGGGGGCAATCAACCGGTAGGCCAATCCGTAATCAATCGGGTGGGGACTAACATATATCCAAAACGGCGCATACTGCTTCCAACGTCCTTCCGATTTTACGAATAAGGTAAAGAAAATGGTATCTCCGATATTTTCCGATAGTAATTGTTTCCATTTCTTTTCGGGAAATGCGATAAAGTCGGTTGATTGTACTTCTAACAAACCGCTTTTTTTACCCTCTGCCAGCAAATGGAGTTTATCGTGTGAACCGTTTACTGAAAAGTTCAACGGTGCAATGGTTGCAGGAATGGTTACTTCCGTATAATCGGGAAAAATTTCCGGTGTTGCGGAAAGCATTTCCGGATTGACAACGGTTTCTTTGCATGATGCACACAGCCATACGATGGCACAACTAAATAGTATATATCTTATATTGTTCTTCATAATTTTAATTGTTTTAATATTGTGGTATTTGCTCTGTATTTGCTTGTTGAAAATCCCGAAAATGCAAATAATACCAATAAGTTTTTGAGAAATTTTTACGTAATTTCGGTTCGGGAGATTCCATGGAAGTGTAAATTTCTGCGTAATCAAGCGCATTTTGTTTGATGGTATTTTTGATGGGGAAAGGCAAAGAATCGTCCATCACATCGTGTTGCAATCCCCAAATATAAACCAATGCTTCCTGCCAAGATTTAGGAATTTCGTTGTAAGTGAAATTTTTTTTCAGTTGGAAATAAAGAGGAAAATTGCGTATATCTTTATTTAATAACGTATAACTCATTAAATATTCGTAAGCCATGCGGTTATCGGGGTGTCGTTGAAAGAAAATACCCAACATCATATCTTTTTCATTATCGGAAAACATAAAATCCTCGTCGATTTGAAAACGGCGTATTTCGCCCCATTCGGGGTGCGCCTCTATTTTGACATCATCGTAAAGATAAGTACGGACTTCTTTTACCCACTTTTTGTAAAATAGCGTATTCTCAAGAAGATTCAAATACTTTGCAGCCGCCTTGTAATTGCCGTTAATAAGGTTTGTTTCGGCCAAACGTTTGATAGAGCGCACGCTTTTCTGATAATCGGGAATGGCTTCCATGGCTTCGAATGCGAAACGTTGCGCAGTGTTGACAAATCCTAAATAATAATATGGTTCACCACCCACCGTTGGTATCATAAAATCGCGCCGGAAATTAGGCAGTAATCCTTCGGGGCCGTTCTGATAATAACTAAACATTTTGTCGGGCAGTTGTCCGGTTTTATACAAAGCTAAATTAAGGCAAGCCACCGTCATCGGAATTGTGGGCGATTTGCGGTCGGCCATTTTTATCACTTGTTCCCAATTTTTCATTCTGCAATGATGGTCATACGCCATAATTTCTTCTTTCACAAGGTTTTGTCGGTAAGCATTTTGGTAAATCACGAAATAAATACTCAAAAGAAGTATGAGTATTTGAGTGATTGGATTATTGAACAATCGACTAACTAATTTAGGTTTTGCCGATTTTTTCTTGTTCGGAAAAAACGAAACTCCCACAATGATAAGGAAAGTCAATATCCATAAATAATTAATCAAAATAGGCGAATCGTTTACATAGAAAACATAATCGGCACCCCACCAATAGCGTTCTAACGTATATTGCGCTAAAAAATACTTAGTAATGAAAGGCAAAGAAATCGTTAAACCAACAGCTGTGATGTCAAGTGACAAGTGACGAGTGATGAGTGATGAGTGACGTTTTTCCAATGTACACCAATTATATACAATCAATAGCAATATGCTTAGTAATGTCACGCCTCCGGCAAGCCAATAGAGAATGGGTATGCTTGCAAAAAGATAAATGCGGCGTGCGGATTGAGATTTAAAAGACGTTCCAATCAGCGTTGAAATCAAAGCGAATAACAATGCGATAACGCCGCTTATTTGTGTATTTTCATCGCAAAGAAAATACCAGTAAAGCAATGCCGGCAGAAACGACAGTAGTGGCAGGCGAATCCTGCCTTTACGAAACTGCCGGATAATATTATAAACCAACAGTTGAATACCTGTCAGAAAACAACTCATCAATAATGCTCCGAAAAATGATGATATAAAAAACTGTATGAAGAAACGGCTTGCGTAGTTGCTAAAACCTCCCGGACGAGAAACGGTTTCAATAAAATAATCCTGCGTGAAAAGAAACATTTGAAATTGTTCCCGAAAATGCAGTTGGTAAGGAAAGAATTTCCAGAAAAACAGGAAAACACACAATCCGAATATAATGGGCATAAGGTTAGATGTTGAGCATACCGAGTTTTTTGTTCCCTTTTGCATGATGTATATATTATTCTAATGTTTCTAAATTTCCTTCTTTGTAAATTTTTTCGATATCGAAAGCGGAGAAAGGAAGTTTTCCGCTTACTAATTCGGGTATATTAAACGATTTCAATGTATAGTCGTAATAATAAGGATCGCGCTGCGGCAAAACAAAAGGCTTGTGCACTTTCCCGTTTTCGTCGATATATGCGAAATAAGGTTTTCCGTAAAAACCATCATCACGCTTGCTGGCAAAAACAAACCACCGGCTATTGGATGACCATGAATGATAAGTGTCTGAATAGTTGCTGTTTACTTCATTCATGTCAACGGTTTCTTTGGTTGCTAAATCCAACATAACCAAGTCGGTTTCCCTGTGCCAAATAGGGAAAGTACCATAATTCGAAACACAGTACAGTATAAAACGTCCATCGGGCGACTGTCTCGGAAACGAAACCGATTGACTTTCCGCTCCCGACATATTTACCAACGTGTCAACAAATGTGCCAAATTCTCCTTGTTCAACATCAAAATCTATGGCGCACAAGCTATATTTTAACTGTTGAATACTGTCAGGCAAGAGTAGGGTAGGAGCCGTACAAAAATAGATGTGTTTTCCATCGGCAGAAAAACAGGGGAATGTTTCCAAGTTTTCCTTTCCGCTCACGAGTGACGAGCGAATGATGCGGTTATTATCGAAATCAATAACAAGCAAATCTGATTCCGTATCATATACTTCCAATTTGGTTGATGAAAGCGTGTGAAATTGGGGAATAACAATGTTGGAAGAAAATACTCCATATTGTCCTGAAGGATGAAGATTGCCGTAAATGGGAGAGGCTGGCATATCTTCGGTACATGCGTTGATTTTTCGCAATTTCCCGTCTTTATTCAATATTGTGCCTCCTTTTTCTCCACGAATATGGAAGAATGAAAGATTCGGATTTTTATTACTCGAAATGTGGCAATTCATGCACGAATTATCCAATAAATTATAATCTGCAAAAGCCTTAACTGAAAAATTCTCAATATTTCTTTCATAGAGTTGTATTTTGTTCCACACTTCATAACCCGGCTCAATCAGGCGGTAAGTTAGATAAGGGTCGATTGCATCTTTAGCAATCAACCATTCGAAAGATTGATAGACAATCCAATTGTCATTGATTTTTGCTTTGACTGATACAATGATACTGTTTCCTTTCTCTGCTTGTAAGAATTTTTTCCATCGTTTCTCCGAAAACTGTATTTTGGTTTTTCCTGTGGAGCGCAGACTATCTGACTGTCCTTTAAGTATTACTTCCATACACTGTGCCTCACGAAAGATAAAATTTAGCGGAGCAATATTGTATGGAATAGTAACATTGATATAGTCGGGATAAATAGGAGGATATTCATCTACAAGTAATTCCTGGCTTTTATCTCCGCAAGAGGAAAACAGCAGAATTAGGATTAAATTCCTCAATACGTTCGAAATGATATGCTGTATTTTTTTCATTCAATTATTCATTGTTGCAAAGTGGTAAAACAACCAATAAGTATTTGGGAAATTTTTCTGCATAGGCGCTAAATTTCCTTTAGATTTTTCATATAAGCTACTATATTCGCGAAATGCTTTGACGATTTCCGAGTCGATTCTATAGCTTGTTATTTCCTGCATGGTACCTCCTTTTACTGCAAAATATATCAACAATGCTTCGGCATAAACTTTTGGAACAGAAGTGAATTTTTCCTTTCCATAGGTTGTATAAGTCTTGAAAAAAGCAGGAATATCCTTATTAAGCAGGTAATAACACAACAGGTAATTTAACGCTTGCATATTATTCGGATTACTTTCTACCAAAAGCTCAAGCGAAAGTTTTATATCGCTTGCATTACGAATCCTGTCTTCTTGAAAACTTGCTTGCTGTTGTAAATTTTTCAGTTTCTCCGATTTAATTTTATGAAATAAGGTTGATTCAAGTGTTCTTATATATTTCACAGCAACGGCAGTGTCGCCGGCTGCTATGTTTGTTTCGACTAATCGCTCCATCATTCGGGCACTACGTTGGTTAGGTGAAAATAACATACCAAGCATAGCCGCGTATTGTGCCATACCAATGTCTCCAATGTGATAATACCCATCGCTACTCGAAAATATGGAAAGCCAGCTGGAACCGGGTGTAACAGGAAGTAATAAGCCGGTAGAAAATGGCTGGTAGAATTCCATTAATTGATCGCCTAAAAGAGATTTTTTGGATAAAGCAATATTAGCATAACAAGTGGCAATAGGGCTTTTTAACTCAGACTTCTTGGCAATCTCTAATACTTCATCCCAGTTTTCGTGATAAGCTTCGATCATTATTCCAAAAAGGTTTTCCTGTTCCATGTTCAGAATATATCCTTGTTTGATTTTTGAATAAGGATAAAGATATGCTTGTTTTAATGTCAGCAAATAAGTATGCCTGAGAATAAACGGTGTGATGACTGCTAAAAGAATGAAAAATAAGGAATGAAGAATGAAGAATTTCCTGTTTCCTCCCATTTTCAATTTGTAAAGAATAGCAAGAATAACAAACAAGAAAACAGATGTTCCGGCAATGATATAAAGAGTAGGAATCAGGATGATACCTAAAGCTACAGCTGTTTTTCCATTGGTTTTTGCATATATAATAAATGCAGATAAAGCAATAATAAACGAAACGACCCAAGATGCAGAAAAAGACGGATTCGGGAAATAAATCCATGTAATTATTACAGGAATCAAAGAGACGGTACATCGTAGAAATATTGTACGAGACGTCTCTATATGTAATGTTCGTGTAACAGATAATTGTTTTAAGGACAAGAACGTCAGACACCATATTGCAATAAGTAACAAGGTAATGATTGTTGCCCCTACAATTCTAAAATAGAAAAACTGTGTAAGAAAGTCTCCTGCTAAGCGCGCAAAAATAGCAGGCTTGGATAAATATGATGAAACGTAAGATGAACTAAATACAAACAACTGTATTTGTTCTTTGAAGCATATATGATAGGGTACAACAAACCAAAAATAGAGGAAACAGCCTATTATCAGCACTATTCCCAAAGCAAAAACTAATCTTGTTTTTTGCAGTTTACTTTTCACTTTCTGTTATACCGTTATTTTTCGTTATCTCATAATTTAACTCCTGAATTTGCTCCGGAGTGAAAGAAGATTTATGGATTGAATAGATGAATTTTCCCACTTCGTTGTCTTTGTTTCCAAGAGCGATTTGATAAACATCGCTGTGATAATCAGTAGATATATTTTCAAATATTACTTTTAAGCTATCTTGAGCATTTAAGTCGGCATCGTTGAAATTTTTTCTTAAAATAAAAATTTCTTTATCAAGCGTTTGTTTTCTATCTTTCCAGTTTTGCATTACATCATTGAGTGGTGTACCTTTGGCGCTACTGATGGAATCAAGTTTTACTTGCACAGTTCCCGGGTCAGTAAAAACTAAAAGGTCCTGTATCCCTAAACGTTGTAGAAATCCCAATCTGACAATCCCCATTTTATTGTGGTTGTGAGGAGATATAACAAGATGAAAAGCATTGCCTTGTATTAGTGCAGAATCAACCGGACGGGGATGTTCTCCCTCGAATGGTACCCAATAAACCATTTGCTGATCATATTTATCACTTGGGAGTGTACCGTCTATTATTGTGTCGCGGTTTGTACAAGCTGCGAAGAGCAATGCAATAATTAAACAACTGAATAATTGAATCGAAGATTGACGTAAGTCAATAATTTTATTGTTTTTCATCTATAATATGATTAATTCATACAAAAATACGAAAGTTTTCAATTAAAAACAAAAAGGTTGCCGAAACATTTCCAACAACCTTTTTGAATTATTTAATTGAATACTTCATTCAATTATTTAGCTTTGAATAACCAATACCAAGATCCACTCCATGGATCATTTGCTGACGGATCTTGCAGTGTCCCAAGTACCAGTTCGTTTTCAGTTGCCTTAATAATGTCAAGTTCATAGACTTGTATCATGTCTTCTTGTTTAACAATATTATCATCATTTACTACTCCCCAAAGAATAGTTACATCTTTGGTCGTAAGAGTTCCGATAGACCAAGCTGCACCATTAGACATATTTTTTGTCGAGCTCATATCAACATTGAAAGTTCCTGTTATCGTACCTGCGTCGGTCTGCGTTTTCATCATGGTATGTCCTTCTTGCTTGAAAGTCATAAAAGCGCCTTTACCATCTTTAGAGCGATCAGCATTTCCGAATGGTGCATCGGCTGCATCAACAGCTACACCCCACCAATTAGGAGAGAATGTTTGCAATTCACCATTGCCATACGCTGCACCTTCACTTGCCCATGTCCAATCTTTAGAGTCTACACCGTAGAGTATAGCGTTTGGATCCCCAGGGGGGAACGAACAAGTTGCAGTAAAACCACCATCTTCTGTGATAACAGTTACAGAACCTTCTCCGCCACCTACACGAGTTACGTTTACAGCACCTGTTTCTGCATCGACAGTTATTTCAATTCCTACACCAGAAACGCTCCAGTTAACCTTTTGGTTGGTAGCATTTTCTGGTAATACAGTATATCCAAGAGGTTTAGTTTCGCCATCTACAAGAGTCATTGATGCTGCGTCTAGTTCCACTCCAGTTACAGGTTGGATTACAGTAACTTTACAAGTGGCCGTTTTTTCACCCTCTACTGAAGTAACAGTAATGGTTGCTTCTCCAGGACCTATAGCAGTAACTTTACCAGCATCATCTACAGTAGCAATAGTTGCATCGCTTGTGCTCCATTTTACTTGTTTTGTAGTAGCGTTTTCAGGATCGAAAGTAACCAAAAGTGTTTCTTCTGTTCCAGTTTTTACTGTTTCGCCATCTGCTTCAAGGATTTCCAATGTAGAAAGAGCCAACTCTGTTTTGTTCAAAGTTATACCGATTACAGGGAATCCTTCTACTACAGTTATAGCGCAGACTGCATCAAGTTCTCCGTCTTCTGTGATAACGGTAATAATAGCTTCGCCTAATCCTACAGCAGATACTCCTCCGTTTTCGTTAACTGTTACAACTTCCAAATTGCTTGAATTCCATGTTATATTTTGATTAGAAGCTCTTTCAGGAGTTACTGTTGCTACTAATGATACAGAGGAATTCAATGCAAGTGTTAACTCTTCAAAGTCTAAACTTACACCGGTTACGGGAATCGGATGAGGCTCATACGTGAAGTCATTTTTGTCTATCTCATTATCGCAGGCTGCAAATAAAATTGCAATGACTGCCATTAAATATAATGCAATTTTTTTCATGCTATATCTATTTTTTTTGATTTATTAATCATTCAACTGCTTTGAACATCCAATACCAACATCCGCCCCAGTCACCAGTATTATCGCCTTCTTCCGGCCAAGCAAGAACTATTTCGTCTTCTGTTAATTTAAGAATGTCGTAGTCGTTAACAGGACCTTCTCCTTTATTCTGCATTTTGCCGACAAGAACAGTTACATTTGAGGTGTAAAATTTACCGATAGACCAAAGAATAGCAGGATCTGTGCTTTCATCCGCCCAAAGTGGACTATTGCCTGCAGAAGTTTTTCTTTTGCTCATATCAAAACTAAAAGTACCCGCTTGTGTAGTATTATTAGTTCTAATTTTCGTAAGGGTAGCTCCGTTGGCAGAGAAGACCATTACAGCATCTTTACCTTCGCCTTCTGCATTGGTCTCTGTTCCGATATCAGCAAGAGTACGACCCCACCAGGATGGTTGTCTGTTGTCTCGGTAACCACCGTTACCCCAGACTAAAGCATTTCCATCTTCACCACCATTCCATGTCCAAGTTTTCTCTCCAGTGCCGCAAAAAAGAGCCCATTCAGGATCTACATTGAAAGCTTCTTGAACATCAACAGGAAATTCAACAGGAGACCACGAAGGTACTGTACCGTCAGGATTCAAAATATTAACCCAAACAGCTTGTTCTCCGGCTACCACAAAAGCCTGAACAGAGTCAGCAAAAGTTCCTGCAAAAGTTCCTACTCCATAAGTGAATGAAGTTAATGCACGTAGACCATCGCTCCTGAAGCTGACATAATTACTGGTTACCATTGTACCCGGCTTCTCTAAACTCTCAAGTTGAATTGGAATAACTTTTACATATTTCATTACCTCTTCTTTAGTAACGGAACCTGTCATTTCTTGCCGATTTTCAATCGGTTCGCACGACACCAAAGCCATCATGCCAATTACAGCAATAGAGAATATTCTTAATATATTTTTCATATTATCTATAGTTTTAATTTGATAATTCATATAAATTTAATTCTGGAACGAAGTGAAGATGGAACTGTTATCCCATCCTGCATTTTGTTTTAAAGCACCGTTCGACAAATCAATCTCGTATTGAGGAATCATAAAGAAGCCTTTAGTAGCTTTATAACGTTCAACTACACTGCCCGCATTTCCCTGTACTTTCATAGTAGTAGGAGTTCCACTACTATATATATTTATTCCATACATCTCTCCCAATACTTGTTCTGCTATATGCCAACGGCGAATATCGCCCCAGCGTGTACCTTCAAATGCCAATTCATAACGACGTTCTTTTTGGATAGCTTGCAAGCTGTATCCAACTGCAGGTAAACCTACACGAGCACGTACTCTATTCATCCCATCTGCAGTTCCAGACACTTCAGAATGCATCAGAAGAATATCGGCAAAACGAATTAGATTCAAATCGCAAGCGTGACCGGCTTGAAAATGGTCGCCCGTATAACTTTCGTAATCAGTAGAACTAAAGAATGAACTGAAAAGCCCTCCAGGCTTTGTGCCACCTTTGGCCGTGATAGCAACGATTTTCTTTTGCCACAATCCGGTTTCTTCCATTTGATTATCGCCTCCATATTCGTAACCGTTTGCTTCGTCTTCCACATTGTATATCGAAGCTTTGCGGCGAGGGTCATTTGGTTCGTCTATTCCCCATTGCGTCCACAATCTGCTATTAACAGGACCGGCACCCCAACCTTCTCCTATAGGGAATACAGATGTGTAACGGTCTGGTTTTTGATTATTACGGATAGCAAAAAACAAACTGAGCTGATTGGTGAAATGCAACTGAGTGCCTGACCAGTCATTTAAACCGATGTTTTTAACTACAAACACTTGTTCCTGATTCGATCCATCTCTTACCCATGTGCCTGTTGCGCAACTCGTCAAAAATACGAAAAAATCTTAAAAATATCCGGACATTATCCTTGTATATCTCTCCGAAAACCCTTAACTTTATGATTC
>QMCD01001384.1_pt1 | contig 21064 bp, 24 predicted proteins | sample 1821841 | NCBI WGS metagenome assembly QMCD01 (sample SAMN01991225, study PRJNA193472) | Termite gut metagenome, whole genome shotgun sequencing project. | isolation source: worker | host: Macrotermes natalensis
GGCTACGGGCGTTTGTTGGGGGCCACGGGCGTTTGTTGGGGGCCACGGGCGTTTGTTGGGGGCCACGGGCGTTTGTTGGGGGCCACGGGCGAACACAGTTCGCCCCTACATGGTTCTACTCCTCCCGATACGCCGGGTTCTTGAACTTTGTAAATTCGCCCCACCACTGGACGTTGACGACGCCTGTCGGGCCGTTTCTGTGCTTGGATATGATGACCTCCGCCGTATTGTCGGCCACCTCGCCCTCGGCCTCGGCGTATACGGCCTCGCGGTAGAGCATGAGGATGATATCCGCGTCCTGTTCGATAGAGCCGGATTCGCGCAGGTCGCTCATCATCGGGCGATGGTTTGCGCGCTGTTCGGGCGCGCGCGAAAGCTGCGCCAGCACGATAACAGGCACGTCCAGCTCGCGCGCCATGATCTTGAGCGCCCTTGTCAGCTGCGAAATCTCCTGCTGGCGGTTTTCGCTCCTGCCCGAAGGCTGCATGAGCTGTAAATAGTCGATAACGACCATGTCGAGCCCCTGTTCGAGCTTAAGCCTTCGGCATTTGGATTGAATTTCGCCGACGGATATGCCCGCTGTATCGTCCACGATGATATGCGCCTTCGCAAGCGGCAGCATGGCGTTCGCGAGCTTTTCGAGCTCGGTCATGCCTATATCGCCCGAGCGCACTTTGGACATATCGACCTCCGCCTCGGAGCAGAGTATGCGCAAAACAAGCTGTTCGCGCGACATTTCAAGCGAGAATACCGCCACGGTCTTTCCTTCACGCGTCGCCGCGTGCTGTGCTATATTCATGGCGAAGGTCGTCTTGCCCATGGCCGGACGCCCCGCGATAATAATAAGATCGCTCTTTTGGAAGCCGTTCAGCTTTCCGTCGAGCTCGTAGAAGCCCGAGGGCACGCCCGACATCTGACCGCGCGTTTCCATCCATTCGCTGATGCGGGAATATACGATATCCAGATCGGGCTTTATCGGCAAAAGCGAGCGGACGGATTTTTTCAGCGCTATATCGAAGACGCGCTTTTCCGCTTGGGCGAGCGTCGCGCCGAGCTCCATGTCGGAATCGAACGCCTCGTTTACTATGGCGTTGCCGGCCGCGATAAGCTCCCTAAGCGCCGATTTTTCTTCGACTATTGCGATATATTGTTCGATATTCGCGGCGCTGATAGTAAAAACCGTCAGATCCGTAATATATGTAAACCCGCCCGCCATTTGCAGGACGCCGCGCCTGTCGAGCTCGTCCACGAGCGTGATAGCGTCGAGCGGCGTACCCGATTCGGAGAGCTGCTTCATCGCCGAAAACAGGTCTTGATGCCGCTCAAGATAGAAATCTCCGGGTCTGAGACGCTCCAAGGCGCGCACGGCGGCGCGCGCGTCGATAAGCATGCTGCCCAGCACGCTCTTTTCCGCCTCTAAATTTTGCGGCGGAACCCGCGCGTCGCGTATGTCGATGGGCGCGCTCATGTGGCCGCCAGTACCTCGACCGTTATCTTCGCGCTCGCCTCGGAGTAGAGCTTAATCTCGATTTCGTAGCTGCCGAGGGCCTTTAGCGTCTCGGAGAGCGTTATGGTCTTTTTATCGATCTTGATGTGATGCTGCTTTTCAATCGCCTCGGCGATTTCTTTGCTCGTTATGGAGCCGAAGAGCTTCCCGCCCTCGCCGCTCTTTGCGTATACCTTTACTAAAATACCGTTGAGCTTATTAGCCGCTTCGAGCGCGTCGCGCTTTTCGACGGCCTTGCGATGCTTGTCGGCCTCAATTTTTTTCAAAGCAGCGTTTACGTTCGACGCCGTCGCCGCCGTCGCAAGCTTTTTAGCGAATAAGAAGTTGCGCGCAAACCCGTCCGAAACCTCGACGATCTCGCCGCGCTTGCCCGTACCCTTTACGTCGTCCATTAAAATAACTTTCATTTTTCCGAAACCTCCTTTATATAATCGAGGACTGCTCTTTTCATCATTTTCGCCGCCTCTTCGAGGCTGACGTCCGGAATCTGCGCGCCGGCGCTTGTCAAATGCCCGCCGCCGCCGAGCCTTTCCAAGATAAGCTGTACGTTTATCTCGCCAAGCGAGCGCCCGCTTACGGAGACGCACGCGCCGTTTATGCCCAAAACGAACGCCGCCTGAATGCCGCGGATCGTCGTCAGCGCGTCGGCCGCCTGCGCGGCGATCAGCGGCGCGTTTTTTGCGTCCGGGTCGCAATGCGATATCACGATATCGCTTGTAATATGTTCGGCGCGTTCGACGACTTTGGCCCTTGAGCGGAAGGTTTCCATGTCGTCCTGAGAGAGGCGCTTGATCCCCGCGACGTCCGCGCCGTTGCGGCGGAGATAGCTCGCCGCGTCGAACGTGCGCGCGCCGGTATTGAAGGAAAAGTTCTTCGTATCGACCGAAATCCCCGCCAAAAGCGCGCTCGACTCGAGTGCCTTCGGCTTCGCGCCGTCGCGGTAGTATTGCAATATTTCCGTAACGAGCTCGCACGTACTCGACGCGTACGGCTCAAGGCACTGGAGCGTCGCCTCTTCGATACAGTTCAACCCGCGCCTATGATGGTCGATCATGACGAGGTTTTTAGTCATTTCGAACAGCGCCGGCTCGAGCGTGGAGTTTTTGCGCTGTGTATCGAAGACTATAAGCACCGATTCGGGCGTTATAGCCCCGCGCGCCGCTTCGGGAGAAACAAGCGCGCCGGTATACTCCGCGTCTTTTGCCATCTCGCCTAACAAGCGCTCGATCGTCGCGTTCGGCGCGTCCAAAACGATATACGCGGGCTTTCCGGAAAGCTGCGCCATGCGGAAAAGCCCCAGCGCCGCCCCCATGCAATCTAAATCCGGCATCACATGCCCCATAAGGAACACGCCGTCCGAAGCCTCGACTAAATGGTGCAGCGCCCGCGCGAACGTTCGAACCTTTACGCGCGAAGCCTTTTCCACCGTTTGGCTCTTGCCGCCGTAAAACGAGAACCCCGAACCGTCCTTTACGACGGCCTGATCCCCGCCGCGCCCAAGCGCCAAGTCGAGCGCCTGGCGCGCGAATTCGCCCGATTCGGCGATCGTCTCCCCCGCCCCGGCGGCGATTGTAAGCGAAAGAGGCAGTCCCGAACCCGTATCGATCCCGCGCGCTATGGCGAGCAGCGGAAACTTTTGCTTTCTCAGCTCTTCTAATTGGCGCCTTTCGATAAAAAGCAGATAGCGGTCGCGATCGTACCGGCGGACAAAGCCGTCTATACCCTTGGCCCATTCGCTAAGCTGGTTCTCGAATTGCGTAAGGATCGTGCTGCGCGCGAGCTGGGTATTGGAGCCTAGCTCCTCGTAGTTGTCGACGTTTAAGATACAAATCGCGCCCATCGACATGGCCAGTGCGTCTTCGAAGCGTTCACGCTCGGTTTTATTTAAATATAACGCGCGAAACTTGTTCAAACCGGGCCTCCAATCACTTGATCCTCAGATCCGCGCCCCGCCTAAACGCGAAGGCGTGCTCGAACATGCCGCAATACGTTAAAACCAGCGACAGGAACAGCGTAAGCGCTACGTTGGCCGCAACGCGCGCCGCGGCGTGAACCTTCTTTTTGGACAGATAGAATTCGAGGACGCACATACCTTGCACGGTAAACGGCACTACGACGGCGCTGCGCAGCATAAAAGCGAGCGACGCCTGCTCCTGGCCGTAATTGACCTCGACCAGAAACGACGCTATGAACAAAATAGCCGCCCCAAACCCGAAGCCGGACGGAAGCCGCCACTGAGCAAACGGCGCGAACGGCGCTATGGCTATGCCGCGCTTTTGTGCGATTTTACGGCAAATAAGGTATATCAACAAAGCTGTAATCATGGAATAGCTTAGGGCCGTACCCCCGAGCATCATTTTTATCGTTTCAAGCATGAGCAAATGCATCGAACGCCACGCGCCGATACCCTCGGCGTTGAAGAACGTTCCTAAGAGTTCGTTTTCCGCCAGCTTGGGCAGGAGCGCGTACTGCTCGATAATAGACGCCTTTTGCTGTGCGAACGCGGCGTTAATCGCGTCGGAAAAATAAACCATCCCGCACCACATCGCGAGAATCGTAACCGACGCCGCAACGAACACCGCGTAGAGCGACGACTCCTTTTTCTTCACCATAAAAGGCAGTATTAAGCCGCTCGGCGCGAACATTAGCAGCGCCACGGCCGCGCTCGGACCAATAATAACCGACAAAAGCGCGCTCGCGATAAGCGTTGCACACACGGGCACGGCGGGATGAAATATCATGCCCAAGGCCGCGAGGCCGAAAGGAATAACGGCATGTACGGGGAGCGCGAAGCAAAGCGCGAACAATAGCAGCCCTACGCCGACGCTGACAAAAACCAACAACGATCTTTTACGCTGCGGCGTCGCAAACACCCCTTCCATTTCAACCGTACAAATTATTGTAACGAATTACGGCCTTCAAGTCAAATCGACGATAAAATTTGAATGGGCGAGGTCAAGCCCCGCCCAATAAAGCGTCTGTACTAGAGTTTCATATCACCGATTGTTAGCGCGCTCCGTAAAAGAGCGAGTTGTGCGCATGCTCGCGCACGTATTTGCGCGCTTCGGCCTTTTTCACGCCGGTTCGTTTCATATGGCGGGAAATCAGCTCGCTTTCGATGTCGTCAAGCTCTTTTTCGAGCTTGCTGGCCGAGATGCCCATAGCCTTCGCGGCCATCTTCACCATAAGCTTCTTTAGAGCGGCTTGATCCTTGGAATCGAGCCTGTCAAAAGAGGCGTCGCTGATGAATATATACCGGTAGAGTTCCTTCGGATTGGCGTTGTACTTCACAGCCAGCTTGTTGACCATATCTACGACGTCGGCCGTTACGGCTTTATCGTAGGAATGCGGACCATAGCCGTAGGGCGGTACTGTGCTGTAAGGCGCCGGAAGCGGCTTCGCGTCCCTGGGCAGCGGGTTAGGCGTAAGCACCCTGGGAGAAGCCGGATACATGGGCGTCGCCGGGAGTATCGTACCCGCCGGGTAAGTCGCCGGATACAGCGGCGTCGCCGGAATTACCGTACCCGCCGGATAGGTCGGGGTAACGGGCGTCGCGGGCTTCATAGGCGTCGCCGGTATTACCGTGCCGGCCGGGTAACCCGGAACAGGCGTCGCGGGCGTCATGACAGTCCCCGGAATTACCGTACCCGCCGGATAGGTCGGGGCCGCCGGTGTCGCAGGCTTTATCGGGCCTGCGGGCGTCGCGGGCGCTAAATCCGTCGCCGGGAACGATGGCGGCAATACGGCCGCAAACGCGCCGGAAGCGAACGCAAGCGTCACCGCCAATGCCAGTGCGATACTTAACAAACGTTTCTTCATTACTACTTTTTCCTCCGATAGTTTTTATCACGTTCACATACATGTGACATACATGTGATGAGGTTAGTATGCGCCCGATTCTAAAATTCATCGAAGAAAAAATTAGCGAATATATATAATAATTGTTAATTGATAATTATTTGGGGTTTGTTTATTTAAAGAATAAATTCTAGCGTGAACACGATTTGGGGCGTATAGCCCATGTCTAACACGAACGAGCGCGCTACGGCGCCCGAAAGCTCTTCGGACTGTTCGGAGCCGCGTTCTATTGTTTTCTCGGCGGCTAAGAGAACGGCAAGCACGTCCGCCTCGCTTAGGCTTCCTTTATATTTCTTTGACGCGCGCAACGCTGCCTCGACACAGTCCATAAACGCCGCGCGCTCCCTATTTCGCGCCGCGTTGAACGCCCTTACAGCCCTTAAAGCCGCCTCGTCGCCTAAGGCAACGTCGTCCTCGGATTTGAGCTCCGGCCGCGGCATAGCCAGCGTAACGCTTTCGGTTTCGCCGCTCGGAGCGAAGACATGCAGCTCGATACCCTCCACATATTCCGATTCGATCGATACGTCGTTAATAAAAAGCGCAAGCTCCTCCCCGGCCCCGCCCGTCTCTTCGAGCTCGACAAGGCTTCGGCCATTTCCCTCGGCCATCGCCGCAAACGCCTCGATAAATTCAGCCGCCCCCATCCCCGCCCCGGGCCGCTCGGTATCGTCGCCTTCATCCTGCCCGACTGAACGCGTAAAGGCGAGCGCGCCCATGCTTTGGCAGCCGGAGAGGAGGAGCAGAAAAAAAGCAAGCGATAAAGCGGCTATACGGCGATGCATTTTATATCCTCCAAGGTCATATCCGCATGGGGCGAAGCCCCATGCGGATAATTAATTTTTTTGTGCTGCGGGGCTTCGCCCCGCAGCAGCACAATTATTAGGAGCTTTTGATGACATCAAATACTTTTCGGCATTCCTCGACGTTTTACCTATCATAACGGCATGCTCGACGCAGTCCGACAAATTCTTGCATTCCTCAATATACGGTTGACAAGCCCGCGTGCAATGATATGATTAATTATGACATTTTATACAATGTCTTGGAAAGGTTGATATGATGATTTATCGTGAAAACCCTAAAAACGGCGATAAAATCTCGCAGCTCGCGTTCGGCTGCATGCGCCTTCCGCGAGACGAGGCCGAAGCAGCGCGCGAAGTCGCCTTCGCAATAGAAAACGGCGTCAACTATCTCGATACGGCGTATATCTACCCCGGCAGCGAAAACGTCGCAGGCCGTATTCTCAAAAAAGAGGGGCTGCGCGACAAGGTCAATATCGCGACGAAGCTGCCGCATTATCTCGTACGCAAGCCCGCAGATTTTGACAAGATGTTCAACACGTCGCTTGAGCGCCTGCAAACCGACCGTATCGACTACTATTTGCAGCACATGTTCACAAAGCCGGAGGAATGGACGCGCATTAAGGAGCTGGGCGCAGTAGAATGGACCGAGCGACAAAAGCGCGAGGGCCGTATCCGCAGCATCGGCTTTTCCTTCCACGGCGGGGCACAATCGTTTGTCGATATTTTAGAAGCGAACGACTGGGATTTCTGCATGATCCAGTACAACTATCTCGACGTAAACGCCCAAGCCGGCCAAAGCGGCCTCGCCCGGGCGCGGGAATTGGGCATACCCGTTATGATCATGGAACCCCTAAGAGGCGGGAAACTCGCGAACGCGCTCCCTCCAAAGGCGCGCGAGCTTTGGGACAGCGCACAGCCGAAGCGCTCGTACGCGGAATGGGCGCTGCGCTGGCTATGGAACCAGGAGGGTATACTTACAGTGCTTTCTGGCATGAACTCGATGGACATGATAAAAGAGAACATACGCGTAGCGTCCGAGGCCGAAACCGGCGCGCTGACGAAAACGGAGCTGGCGCTGTTTGACGCCGCGCGCGATATAATCGCCGAAAAGTTCAACGTACCTTGCACGGGCTGCAACTATTGCATGCCTTGCCCTAGCGGCGTGGATATCCCGCTGTGTTTCATGTTTTACAACGACCTGGCCTACGGGAAAAGGCTGCCTACGATGATGAACTACGCCATGCGCGCCGGCGAGAAAAACGCGGGCAAATGCGCGAGCTGCGGCAAGTGCGAGGCGCATTGCCCCCAGAGCATAGCTATACGCGAAAAGCTCTTGGAGACGAAAGCCGCGCTGGAGGGGTTTCCGTATAGGCCAGTACGGGCTGCGATGAGACGGTTTGCGGGGATGTGATGGATACTCTTGATATTGAAGACCGAGACGAATCAACGGACGAAATTGAGAAAATGCTGATCGAAGCCGATTGCGCCGCCGAAAATTCTGATGTCAGAATGACGCGCGAAGAGGTTTTCTCGCGCTTAAAGCGCAGCTCCCGACAAAACACCCGGCCCTGCGGGGCCACCCTCTTTGCTAAAGAGGGCTAAGGATCGCTCTAACGATGCTTAGCGATTATACGAATCGATATATGCTTGAATTGCTGAACAAACGCTATCGAACGACGTTCTTATTTCCGCGTTGGCGAACCGTAAAACGTGCAAATCCATGCTTTCAAGCAAATCTGTACGTATTGCGTCATACTCCATGCCTTCGTCTGTATAATGCTGAATTCCGTCGACTTCAATGATTAGTTTTTTAGACGGGCAGAAAAAATCAACGATGTAATGATCTATCGTTTTTTGACGCGTAAATGGGCAATCATGCTTGCGCAAAAATTCAAACCACAACTTATTTTCTTCAAGTGTCGCGTTTTTTCGAAGCTCCTGCGCACGTTGTTTCAACTTCTTATTGTACGGTAGCACGCAATCGCCTCCGTATCACGTTCCCTTGCCCTCTTTAGTAAAGAGGGTGCCGCCCGCAGGCGGCGGGTGTTTTGTCCCCGCCCGCAGGCGGCGGGTGTTTCGCCCTTAATCATTTACATTCATATTGTGCAATATCCCGCCCAGCGGCATATACAGCAAAACCACCGCCAAAGCCGCGTACGCCGCCGCGAAAAGATACCCTGGCGCGGTTCCCATCCCCGCGCCAATGATAAACAGCACCACCGCCGGGATGAGAAGGATAAACGTCGAGATGAAGAAGAACATCATCGCAAGAAGCTTGGAGTGCCTATCGCCCACGAGCCAGTCCGCAAGCAATTGCGCGCCGGTAAACAGCAGCGACAAAACGCCGCATAACAGCGCCGCCAACGGCGCGTGTATAAGGCTGAAGCCGGATACGATCCCCGCGAAAAAGAACCCGATAAACGCGTCCGCCGCGGCTTTGAGCGCGCCGAGCGTATTGCACATTAGAAGCTTCGAGCGCGGATTGTTCGGCGTTAGATATAGGAACGGGCGCTTCTTTTCGACGACGAACTGCCCTGTGGAGACGTAGAATATAAGCTGCATATACACGAGCGTACCCAACGAGACGTATATGGATATGTCCAAGTCGCCCGCCACGCCCATGAAATAGCACATCGCGACGACGATCAGCCCGTTTATCAGCGTCCACATATCGAAAAACATCATGCCCGTGCGCCTAAGCTCCAGCAGCTGCTTATAGAAGAACACCGATGCGCCGCGCCCAGACCCCATGCCCTTGCGTCCGACGCGCACCTTCATCTGGCGCATCATGGCCTCGTTCTTGTCGCCGCTTTGGGTTAGCTGCGCTATCTCGTGCTTTTGCTGCGTCGTATCGAGCACGTCCTCGTAAAAATCGGGCTGCCTTTTCCATACGGCGAGCAGCGGCGGCAGCGCCAACAGAAGCGACGCGGCCATGAGCAGCGAGGATACCAGCGCGTTTCCGCCCTCCGCCGCGACGAGCGCCGCCCTAAGCCAGCCCATCAGCGGCACGTAGCCCCACGCGCCGTTTGCGTAAAAGCTTAATAGGGCGTTGAACCCGCCGTCGCCTGCTAGCTGTAGAAGCCCCGCCACGATAAGGGCCACAGCCAGAACGTTCATGACGCGCACGATATTTTTCCGTGTAGCGTACTTTTCTGCCAGGAGCGCGTATAAACTCATCGCTATGACTTGCGAAACGAACGCCAAGAGGAACATAGCCACAAAAAGCGCGGCGATTTCGCTCGCGTGCATGCCCAGAAGGTTGCGCAGGTTCATCATCTGGAACATCAGGAACAGCGGAATGAGCAGCGACTTGCCCATCTGCCGCACAACGCCGTATAACAGCACCGACTGCGGCTTTACGGGCGCGGTAAACAGAAGCTGTACGTCGTCCAACCCGAAGACCGTCGTCCCCTTCGTCATAGCCGTGCGCAAAACGGTATACATCTGAGCCGCGAAATAGACGAGCGCGAGGGATTTCCATAGATCCGCGGATGCGCCGATCTCGTTCTCTACGCCGCTCGTCGCGCTCATGCCGAAGATCAGCATGCCGATTACAAATGCGTATAGTATTAGGAGCCCGGGCTTTTTAAGCTGTTGCTTAATAAAATTCTTCAGGCTCGTTTTAATTATATAGGAAAAAGCGCTCATTTGGCCCTCCTATCCCCTTCCGTGATCTCGAAGAACAGGTTCAAAAGGTTTTCTTCCTCTATTTCGGAGCGCAGAATCCTGCGCGCGATGCGCCCCGACGTCATTATCAGCACGCTGTCGCAGAGGTTGTCGACGCTTTCAAGCATGTGCGTGGAGATTATCACGGAACAACCCGACGCCTTGAGCTCCAGGAGCATCGCCTTTAGCTCTTTAATCGCGTGCGGATCGAGGCCGACGAGCGGCTCGTCGAGCATGAGCACCTTCGGCTCCGGCAACAGCGCGCAACAGAGCGAGACCTTTTGCTGCATGCCCTTTGAGAGCTCCTTTCCGAGCTTGTCGCGCTTATCCGCAAGCTCGAAGCGTTCGAGCAAGGTATTTGCGCGCTCTTCCCAGCCCGCCTCGAGTTTATACGCGCGGGCGATGAACTCGAGGTGCTCGTCCACCGTTAAAAGCGTATAGAGCGCCGGGAATTCGGGCGCGTAGCCCAAGAGCCGCTTCGCCTCGACCGTTTTGTTGCCATGGCCGCCGATAAGGATACGCCCCGAGAAGCGCAGCAGCCCAACGACGCATTTTATCGCAGTGGATTTGCCCGCGCCGTTCGGCCCGGCGAGCACGCATATCTCGCCCGGATCGACAGTGAAGCTCACATCGTCGTTTGCCAATGTTTTAGTATACTTTTTTGTTAAATTTTCTACTTGTAACACTGTGATTCTCCAATTTAATATTATTACTTACTAGTATAACTTAAATTTTAATGATGTCAATCGCGTTTTGCCGATATTAATCCGTATCCTCAGCCTCCGCCTCCAGCTTGGCCTTGCGCCTTTTAACGAGCGCGGCGCATATTGTGAGCAAGCCGAATGTCAATGCGAACGTGAACGCGAACTGGATCAGCACGACAATCGCAAACAAGCTTTGACCGCCTTGCGCGGCGGGTACATCGGACAACACCAGCCGCAAGACCGCTATGCCGGCCAAGATAACGCCCGCCGCCAGGCTGAAGAGGAGGTTTGACTTTACACTCATCTTTACGCGCGGCGACCAAAGCCCCTTGCGTATATAGCCCACAATAGCCACAACGCAGCCGACCAGTAAAACAATAATTTCCCCCGCGATGTGCCGGGGCTCATAGCCCGGAAGCACCAGCTGCACTATAAACGCGATCGTTGTTACGTAGAACATCACCCAAAACGCGATACGCTCTACGCGCATAAACTCCTGCTTCTCCCGCTCGTCCGCCTTGTTTTTAAACAGTTTTATCAGCCGTTTCATCGGTTTCCTCCCAAAACAGGTCGTTCAAAGTCTTCCCAAGCGCCCGGCATATGCCCAGGCACAGGTTCAGCGACGGATTGTAATTCCCCGCCTCGATCATGCCTATCGTCTGGCGGGTTACGCCCACGAGCGCCGCGAGCTGTTCCTGCGACAGGTCGCGCTCGACGCGCGCGAGCTTCAGCTTTATGTTGCGCATTGCGTTCACCTCGGATGAATTGTAAGATATGCATTGCTGTATGTCAAGTATAATTTGCATAATGGGGTAAATATATTGCGTATTCGTCCCTACAGGTGTGCAGACCGCCAAAGGCAGGCAATGCGATTTAGGTCGAGATTTTGGGTCACGGGCGAACACAGTTCGCCCCTACAGGCCCAGCATCCCCGCGAGCGCTCTTTCAATCGCGTCGCCGTCCTCGATAAGATAGAAGCCTTGATCGGCCGATTCGTACCAATAATCGTTCACACCCAGCACTATGTGAATGGGCTTATGGTTCTGCTGAAGGTTTATTTCCCACTGCATGTTGGCAGTCAGGCCCGGCCTTTCATTCCTGTAATCCCAACGCTTGGACGAGCGCTGTGCGAACAGCGTTACGAGCGTTTCCGGGTCGAGCCGCGCCGCGAGATTGTCCTCAAAGGAAGTCGTGGCCGCAATATCGCCGCCGATGAAGTAAACGCTGTGAATTTCCACCTGATTCTCTACGAACGGGAACGTGCTCGCCGCGCCGGTAATTTTGCCTTCGACGTCGTAGGAATAGCTGTCATATTCAAAAAGCGCAACCGTATACGGCATTGTGATTATCGGTATCTCACGGTTGTAGTATGCGGAGTATCCCGCCGCAATCAGCGCGACAACCAGTACGACCACGCCCGCGATTATTAATTTCTTTTTCATCATCCAAAAACCTCCCCCAGCGCCTCCCCCAGCGACCTTACCGGCACGGCCTTTATCCCCTCTACCCTTTGCAACGCCTGCTTCGGGACGAGCGCGCGCTTGAAGCCCAGCTTCGAGCATTCCTGCACACGGCGGGCCAGGTGCGCAACCTGGCGCACCTCCCCCGTCAGCCCGATTTCACCGATGACTACCGTGTCGGCGGGAATGGCCTTATTCATGAAGGAGGAAGCCAGCGCGGCGGCTATGCCCAAATCGACGGAGCGCTCGTCCAGGCGCAGCCCGCCGACGACGTTTACATACGCGTCCTGATTGCCCAAAGCGTAACCCAGCTTTTTTTCGAGCACGGCGAGGAGCAGCACGACGCGATTGTAGTCCAGCCCCGCGGCCATGCGGCGCGGCGCTGTGAAGACGCTGCGGGATACAAGCGCCTGCATTTCCAAAAGCACTGGGCGCGTGCCCTCCAGCGCGCATACGACAGCGCAGCCAGGGGCGGCTTCGTTGCGCATGGAGAGGAACAGCTCCGAGGGGTTGTCCACGCTGCGCATGCCCGCGTCGCCCATCTCGAAGACGCCTATCTCGTTCGTGGAGCCGAAGCGGTTCTTCGCGGCGCGCAGTATCCTAAAAGCGTCGAGGCGCTCGCCCTCGAAGTACAGCACGGTATCCACCATGTGCTCCAAGACGCGCGGACCTGCAAGCGCGCCCTCCTTTGTAACATGCCCGACTATAAGCACGCTCGCGCCAGTATCCCGGGCGAGCTTAGAGAGGCAGCCCGTAGATTCGCGCACTTGAGTTACGCTGCCCTGCGTGGATTCGAGGCTCCCGACGCTCATCGTCTGTATGGAATCGACGATCACGATACCCGCGCCCAGCTCACGCGCGTGCGCGGCGGCGGCTTCGACGTCCGTTTCGCCCAGCAAGTATAGATTGTCGCTTTCGACGTTCAGGCGCTTGGCGCGCGCCTTTACCTGCGCTGTGGATTCCTCGCCCGTTACGTATAAGAGCGGGCAGTCCCTGGCAAGCTCCGGACAGCACTGCAATAGCAGCGTCGATTTGCCGACGCCCGGATCGCCGCCTATCAGCACCGTCGAGCCCTCCACCAGCCCGCCGCCCAAGACGCGATCCAGCTCGGCTATGCCCGTTTGCTTGCGCCCGCGCGTAAACGCTGGGACGTCTTTCAGCCGCGTAGGCTGCGGGCGGGAACGGGCAGTTGCCCCCACCACGCGTTTTTGCGGCGCTCCTTCGGCTTCAACGAGCGTATTCCACTGCCCGCAGGAGGGACACTGCCCCATCCACTTGCCCGCCTCGTGGCCGCAGCTATTGCATATATAGATCGTCTTTTGTTTTGCCATGATCGTACTCCAAACTGTTTATGCGTTTAGTATAGACCGAAAACGGTTCATAAACAATGCTTTTACACCCCGCGCGCCCCCACAGCGACGCTAATCACCATAACCGTCTGCAAATCATATGATGGATACGGAGCGTTATACATATTTCGCGTATCGCCTAGCGGTACGGAGGGAGACGCCATGAGAAAATCTATCCTGCGCAAGCTTTTATTGTTGACGCCCATCGTCGTTTTGGGCACTACTTTGTTATTCGTTAATTTCGCGATACGAACTTTCGGGGATACCGCCTATACCTTCGTCTACAATACAAACGTACAGACGGTACAGAGCTTTTCAGACGAGCTGACGGCGCTGTCGGAACAGGGCATCTCCAGCGCACAGTTCCGCGAGCTTTATACGAATATGATCTACAACTTTAACAACGAGGTGGGCGATAAGGACGCGATTGTCACCTTTTTATTGGACGAGGCGGGTCAAACGCACCACAGCTCAGACTATAACAAGGAATACCTGGAAGGGCTGCTGCAAAACGAGGCAAACATGGCCCTCGTCAGGGCCGCTTACGATTCACGGGGCTCGGGCGAAATCGCGCTCGCACGCGGCGAGGAATGGCAAATGATGTATTATCACAGGTTTTACAGCGGCCCCAACGAGTACAGCCTGTTTCTATGCGTCGAGCGGGAGGCCATCGAAAAGCAGCTCAACGCGAACGGCATAATCATACCCCTTTGCGTTGTCGGGCTTCTTTTACTGTTCGCGCTGGAATATATAATCTGGTTGAAGCTGCTGTGCGTACGCTGCGGCGCTTGCAAGCGGGGGAGCGCGCCGGAGCCGAAAAAGAGCGAGCCTGTAGCAAGCGAGCCTGATGCAGACGAACCCGCGCTAAGCGAGCCCGAGGCAAGCGAACCCGTAATAGGCGAACCCGCGCTCAGCGAACCCGTGATAGGCGAACCCGTGATAGGCGAACCCGTGGCAAGCGAGCCGACAGCTAGCGAACCGGCAGCGAACGTGCTTACTCCAAAAGCCAGTACGTTTGTAGGAGGTACGTTTGTAGGGGGTACGTTTACAGGGGGTACGTTCGAAGGGGGTACGTTTACAAGCGGTACGTTTGTCAAGGATACGCCTGTAGGCGGCGCGCCGGAAGGGAGTGAGCCTATTGGAGATTAACTATATCGAAGCGCTGATAAGCATCGTGCTCGCCACGTTCGGCGGGCTGGTTAAGCGCATGACGGAGCTCGAAAAAACGCCGGACAAGAGAGCGCCTTTGCAGTATTATCTCGCTGGTTCGCTCATGTCGGCGTTTGTGGGAATCGTCGTGTACTTCCTCTGCAAATACTTTAATGTGCCGCAGCTCCTGACCTTCGGGCTGACGGCCCTATCCGGGTATATGGGCATTCCCGTGCTGGATTTACTCTCCAGCATCGCGAAAAAAAAGATAGAGAAAACCGTTGGGGAAGCATAGCGTTTACACTTGAAAAATCTTTTTAGGTATGCGCTGATCAATTCGAATTTCTGCAGGGGCGAACTGTGTTCGCCCGTGGTGTATTGCGGGCGAACGCAGTTCGCCCCTACAGGTTATTGCATTAATCAGCATTTACTTAGTTGATAAGGGGCGGCGCCCCCTTATCGATCCCCGCGTTACCGATTCCTAACCGCGCTGCGGCAAGCTTTGCATGAGCGCAAAAAAGTGCTCGGGCTTGCCGGTGTTAAAGTAGTCGTACCAGTATTCCAGGGCGTCCGTTTGAAATACGCCCAAACGACCGATTATCCGCTTCGCCCATGGCAATGCTCCGGTGCAGCCCGCCGTGATAAGATTGTCGTCCGCTGCGGACGGCTCGTCAACATAAAAGCCTTGACCCTTATAGCTTGGACACATCATTTCGAGAAAGCCCGGCCCGTTGCTGGTATGCGGGCGGTTATCCAGCAGCCCCGCGTTGGCGAGGGCTGCCGTGGCCCCGCATATCGCGCACACCGTAGCGCCCGAGGCGAGAAACTCGCCCGCTTTTTCGATGATCGCGCCGTGCTTCGGGTCGCTCCATGTATCCGCTCCCGGCAACAGCAAGACGCTGCTTTCATCCGTTGCGATATCGCCGATAACGCAGTCGGGCGTTATCGTCATGCCGCCCATCGTCTTAATCGGCTCCTTGGAACAGCCGAGAGTTTTAAGCGAAACGCGTGGCGCGCCGCTCTTAAAAAACCGGCCGGAATTCAGCTCTGCGGCAACATACCCCAGCTCCCAGTCGGCTAAAGTATCCAGCACGTACACATAGACCGTATAATTGGATTTGCTCATGCTCTCACCGCATATTCCCGGCACAAAGCGCCATACCTCGATTCGAACACCGTCGCGCCCTCCGCATCTTTTTTATCATCTTAGCAGAGCGAACACGACAACAGTGCGTCATGTTTGATTGTATCGTAAAAGAATATTCTCAGCCGCGGCTTTCAAATCCTCCGCAATAAACTCCGGCGCCAATACCTTCACCTTGCCGCCGAAGCCGAGCAGCCAGCCTAGAATGTAATCGCGCTTTGTAAACCCGATTTCAAAGCGCAGCCCCTCGGCCGTCTCCTCGTAACAATCCAAGCCATAGGCATCGATGAGCTGATATTTCGCCGAAGGATCAAAAAGCGCGACCAGCCTGTTTTCTTTTTCTTCATCAAACCAGGCCGTGAAATCGCGCTTATCCGCCGGTATTTCGCGCGGCGCAAACCGCTCGCCGCATAGACGCAGATTCCATAAGCGCTGGAGCTTGAACAAACGAAAATCCGACCTCTCCAGGCAATAGCCGAAAACATACCACGCCGTCCGTTGAAAGACGGCGAAGTAAGGCTCGATGCGGCGGCGAACCTCGCCCTTTTCGTAGATATAGTCGAACTCTACGACTTGGCCGGACAGCGCGGCGCGCTTTATCAATTCGATTTTTTGGGTGAGCTCCCCCCGGCCGTGGGAGGCGAGGTCGATAATTACGGGCTCGCGCATAGAAACAACCGAATCGGCATTGGCGTGGAGCTTATCCAATACGCGTTCTATGGCGGGCCGCTCCATCACGGTGCCGATTCCTTTCAGCGCGGCGATAATATCGGATAGCTCATTGGCCGTTAAGACGCTCTTGTCCAGCTTGAACCCTTCGGCAATAGTTATGCCGCCGCCGCTTCCCTGACGGGTGACGACGGGGATTCCCGCCATGCACATGGCGTCGATATCCCGCCCGATCGTGCGGCGGCTGACCTCGAACCTTTCCGCCAGCTCCGGCGCGGTTATGCTGTCTCTTTGCAAAAGTATCGTCAGTATGCCCAGCATGCGGTCGAGCTTCATATTATTCAACGAATATTTTCGAGCGCACGTTTACATCGCCCGAGCCGAGCGTTACGACTATATCGCCCGGGCGCGCGTTTTCGTCTAAGTATTGCTTGATTTCTTCGAACGTGGGTATGTATGAAGCGCTTGCGCCGCTTTGGTTTATGCCGCGCACCATGTCCCGCGCGTGAACCTCGCCCTTGTCGACCTCGCGGCCGGGATAAATATCCGGAACGAGGACTTCGTACGCGCCTAAAAAGCAATCCCCCGGTTCGAGGAAAAGCGTCTTCGCGCGGGTATAGGAGTTGCACTGGAACACCACGAATACGCGCTCGTGCGGCGTCATATTCGCCCCCTGGAGGCACGCGCGTATTTCGGAGGGGTGATGCGCGTAGTCGTGGAAGACGCGCACGCCGTTTCTTTCGCCGTAGTACTCGAAGCGGCGCTTTGTAAGCCTATATTGAGCCAGCCCTTCGGCGACGGCGCTAAACGGGACGCCGAGCTCTTCCAAAACCGTTATCGCGGCGAGTGCGTTTTGGACGTTGTGCATCCCGACGACGCCCAGCTCTATCCTCCCCCGGTTCTCTCCGCCCGCGATACAATCGAACGAGACGTGTCCGAATTCGTTCGCGCTTATCGCCTTGGCGGTATAATCCGCGCTATTGAGGCCATAAGTCGTATACCTACGGCCCGATTGCTCCGCGACGCGTTTGGAGCGCTCGTCGTCAGAACAGATATAAAGCGCCCCGTTTTCCGGCAGCATATTTACAAATTCGAGGAACGTCGCCTCGATATGTTCGATATTGCGGTAACAATCCAGATGGTCGTCGTCTATGTTGTTTATTAGGATGCGCGTAGGCGAAAGCTCCAAAAAGCTTTGGACGTATTCGCACGCTTCCGTAACGAGCAGCCCGGACGTCCCCAAAAGCGTGCCTCCGTTTAAAAAGTCGGCGTGCGCGCCGACGTGAACCGTCGCGTCGGTTTTAGAGCGTTGCAATACAAGCGCGATCATGCTCGTTATCGTCGTCTTGCCGTGGCAGCCCGCTATACAGACCACGTCGTCGTAATGGGCGCTAATCTGCCCCAAGAGCGACGAACGCTCCAATTCCGGAATATTCAGCTTTATCGCGGCCGCGCGCTCGGGATTGTCTGGTTTTATCGCCGCGGAATAGATAAGCAAATCCTTCCCGAGCACGTTCTCTTCCCGCTGACCGATCTCTACGTCGATACCCGCGCCGGCCAGGCGCTCTGTAAAAACCGATTCTGCCCTGTCTGACCCGGAGACCTCGTATCCCTTGGATTTCAGCATGCGCGCCAAGCCGTTCATGCTGCATCCGCCGATACCGGCGAAATGTACGCGCTTGCCCTTGAAGTCGTCTATATGCGGCTTTGCCATAGATCGATACCCCATTTCGATAATAGATTACCATCGCTATTATACGCCCTGAGCCAGTGTAAGTTCAAGGCCATTAAATATACAAGATATTCTGACATTTTTCGACTATGATATAATTATAACTCAAAAGATCGAATATGGTCATTATTGGTCGATTATTCAATATTTTAACGTTTATAGGATTATTTGTTACAATTTCGTTTATTTTAGCGCTATTAAATCAAAATGTTTAAAAGGATATCACCATAAAGCGGCGAATACTGAAAACCAGTGAAACAGTTTAATTGGCGCTATCGAGAAAGAGGGTCGTCATATATGGAAATTAGTGATATCCGCATCCGCAAAACGCTCCACGATGGAAAAATGAAAGCTGTCGTCTCCGTTACGTTCGATAATACGTTCGTCGTCCACGACATAAAGATCATCCAAGGGCACAGCGGCTATTTCGTCGCGATGCCTTCGCGCAGAATGCCCAACGGCGAATACCGCGACATAGCGCACCCGATAAATTCCGACGCCCGCAACCTCTTGCAGCGCAGCGTGCTCGACTATTACCTGAGCCACAAGCCGGACGACATAGGCGCGCTGGAAGATGATATTAATTATTTCGACTATAATTCTATCACCGGGGGCGGAATCTAAGTTTCTTTTCCAAAACCAAAAATCTTCGCGGGCCCGCGTCATTCATCTCGCCGCTGCTTTGATTTTTGGCCTTTTTCGTATTTTTCTGTTGCGATCTCGGCCAAAATTCCATTTGCGACGATTTTGTTTTGACAAATTAGTGAAAACCGCTTAAATCTTTGAAAAAAGTACTTGTACATCTTGGATTTAGCTGCTAGAATATAGCCAGCTTTTAAGAATCAGGTTTGATTCAGCAACAACATAACTTGAGGAGGAAATTTCCCAGTGAACAAAACCGAATTGATCGCCATGGTGGCAGAGAAAACCGATTGCACGAAAAAAGAGGCTGAGAAAAATGTAACCGCCGTTCTGGACGCCATTACCGGAGCGCTCGTTAGCGGCGACAAGGTACAGCTCGTCGGATTTGGAACGTTTGAAGTGAAAGCAAGACCTGCCCGCAAAGGTCATAACCCCCTTACCGGCGCGCCCATCGACATCGCGGCATCCAAGGCTCCCACCTTCAAAGCCGGCAAGGCGCTCAAAGACGCTGTTAACTAACGGCGACGGTTTTAGGCTTTCCCGTTTTGCGTCGGGTCTATGTTTACTTTGGCGGTTTTACCGCCATTTTTTGATTACGCTAATCCTGTAGGGTAGGGGTTCTGCTCCTGCTGCATCCGGCGCAATTATTTACCCGGCGGGAGCAGAGCCCCGCTCTACAATTAAAGAACAGCCTGATTTGGATTATAAATGAGATTAGATAAGTATTTAAAGGTATCGAGGCTGATCAAGCGGCGCAGCGTCGCAAACGAGGCGTGCGCCGCGGGGCGCGCGACGGTGTCGGGCAAGGTCGCCAAGCCTTCGACGGAGGTCAAGCCCGGCGACGAAATAACCTTGCGCTTTGGCAACCGGCTCCTTCGCGCCGAGGTGCTCTCCGTTGCGGAGTTCGCCAGAAAAGAGGACTCAGCCTCGATGTACAGAATAATAGAACAAAGCGGCAATTTCGATGAATAACGCCGGCAAAAAAACGACGCTCTTGCTGCTCGCCGCCGGGAAGTCGGAGCGCATGGGCGAAAACAAGCTGCTATTGCCGCTTTTGGGCAAAAGCGTGCTCGAACGAGCGCTTAACGCGGCACTCGCCGCCAGGGAAATAACCGAGATTATCATCGTCGCTTCCGAACAGGCGTATCCGCTGGCGAACGATCTCTCAAGGCAGTATGCTGAAAAGCCCATAAGCGTCGTCTCCGGCGGAGCGACGCGGCAAGAATCCGCCTACCTGGGGCTTTTGGCGGCCAAGGGCGCGGACATCGCGGCGATTCACGACGCGGCGCGCTGCCTCGTTTCTTCAGAAATTATCGACGAGAGCGTTCGCTCCGCGCGCGCTTATGGCAGCGGAGTCGTCGCTTTGGCCGTACAGGATACAATAAAGCGCGTGCAAGGCGGTATCGTCGTCACTACGCTCGAACGCAGCGAGCTTGTCCAAATACAAACGCCGCAGACGTTTTCGTACGATTTGATCCTACGCGCGCATGATAAGGCCCGTATGGGCGGCTACACGGCGACGGACGATTCCGCGCTGGTGGAGCGTCTCGGCGAAAGCGTTCGTACCGTAGCGGGCAGCGCGGAAAACATCAAGCTAACGACCAAGGCGGATATCGGCATCGCCTTGGGCATCCTCGCCCGGCGCGGCGAAGCGTCCGGCGGCGCGCGCGTCGGTATCGGCGAAGATACGCACCGGCTCCAAGAAGGGCGCAGGCTCGTCCTAGGCGGAGTAGAAATCCCTTACTCCAAGGGCCTTTTGGGGCATTCGGACGCGGATGCGCTTACGCACGCCGTCATGGACGCCTTGCTCGGCGCGGCGGGGCTTGGCGATATCGGCGAACAATTCCCCGATACGGACGCAAACTATAAAGATATCTACAGCATTGAGCTGTTAAAGCAGACCGCGCGAATATTGAGCGAAGCGGGCTTTAGAATCGGTGGCGTGGACGCCGTCGTCGTCGCCGAGAGCCCGAAGCTTTCGCCCTATAAAGCGCAAATGCGCCAAAACATCGCAAACGCGTTGGGTATTCCGGCGCACTGCGTCTCCGTAAAGGCGACGACGACGGAGGGCTTGGGCAAGGAAGGGCGCGGCGAAGCTATTACGGCGCGCGCCGTCGTTATACTAACGCAAATGTAGGTAGGGGTTCTACTCCTTCCGTTTCCTGCACAATTTTCACGGCGGGAGCAGAGCCCCCGCCCTACAGTATTTTGGTTAGGTATACATCATGAGTCACAGACGCGCTTCCCGGCGAGCCCGGATGAATCGAAACCGGCGTTCCCGCTTCACGAGGCCTTTGCTATTCGTGCTGCTCGGCCTTTTGGGCTTGGGCGCGCTTGCGGGCCTTGCCGTCTTCGTCGTATTCCCGCAGCTAAAAGAAACG
>QMCD01001198.1_pt1 | contig 21044 bp, 16 predicted proteins | sample 1821841 | NCBI WGS metagenome assembly QMCD01 (sample SAMN01991225, study PRJNA193472) | Termite gut metagenome, whole genome shotgun sequencing project. | isolation source: worker | host: Macrotermes natalensis
CTATTAACAGCAGCATCATACATCTTCTGATAATCATCCTGCGAAGGTGTATACCACCCCGCTTCGCTGCGCTCATCCCGTGAGCCAAGCGACAGCGAGAAGTTCTGCGTAGCTTAGTTCTTAGTTTTTAGCTCTTCCACCTCGCCTATCGCGCGGGGCAGGACGAAGCGGATGGCGTCGCCGTCGGCCTTCTTGTCGTGACGAATGGCTTTCATCAGCTCCCCACGCGGCAGATCGGTCTCGACGGGCAGGCCCCATTTTTTCAACAAACCCTCTATCCTCGCCGCCGTCGAAGGCTCCAGCAAGCCCCGCTCGACGCTCATCCGGCACGCTTCCACTATGCCTATCGACACCGCTTCGCCGTGGTTGAATTGCCGCGTGAGCTTCTCCACCGCGTGGCCGAAGGTGTGGCCCAGGTTCAGCTTTCGCCGCTCGCCCTGCTCCGTTTCGTCCCTCTCCACGATGCCGATCTTAACCTCCACCGCCGCACGTATCGCATTTATTAACAGCGACTTATCGGCGCGCAGATCGTGATTTTCGATCAGGGTGAACAGCGCGGCGTCGCCCACTATTGCGGCTTTGATCATTTCGGCCATTCCTGCGCGAAACTCCCGTTCGGGCAGCGTGTCGAGCAGGTCGACGTCGCTGAGAACGAAGAGGGGTTGGCGAAAGGTGCCGGCCATATTTTTGTATCCGCCGATGTTGACGCCGTTTTTGCCGCCCACGCTGGCGTCGATTTGCGCCAGAAGGGTGGTTGCCACGAAGCCGAAGTCGACCCCGCGCATGTAGGTCGCCGCCGCAAAACCGGCAATGTCGGTGACGATGCCGCCACCCACCCCGAGGATGAACACGCCGCGGTCGGCACCCGACTCGATGAGTTGTGAGTAGATTTTGCCCATCGTTTCGAGCGTCTTCTTCTCTTCGCTCGCCTCGACGATTATGCACTCGAACTGCCGAAAAGTGTCGCCGTAGAGGGCATAAACATTGGAATCGACAATCGCCACAACCCGCTTTCCTGCGGGCAGAAACTCATTCAGGCGCGGCAACAGACCCTGCCCGATAATCACATTTTTCACCATATTATAGGCGTTTTACCGTTTCGTTCGAGATATTCGTTGGCTTTGGAGAAGTGGCGGCAGCCGAAAAATCCGCTGTGTGCCGACAACGGTGAGGGGTGGGCGGCTTTCAGGATCAGGTTTTTGTCGGCCGGAACCCGTTCGCCTTTTCGCTGGGCAAATGCGCCCCACAGCATATAGACCACTCCCGTTCGGTGGCTCGAAATGGCGTCTACAATGGCGTCGGTGAAGGTTTGCCATCCTCTGTCGCTGTGTGAGTTGGGCTGGCCGCGCCGCACGGTCAGGCTGGCGTTGAGCAGCAGCACTCCCTGCTCGGCCCAACGGTCGAGGTTGCCGTTGGGGGCGGATAGCGGGGCGTTGGTGAAGGTTGCATCGTCGCCTCCCAGGGCACAGGGCATCCGTGTGGCTCCTATGTCGGCGGCTATTTCGCGGAAGATGTTGCGCAGAGAGGGCGGGAACATCACCCCTTCGGCGACGGAGAAGCACAGTCCGTTGGCTTGTCCGGGCCCGTGATAGGGGTCTTGGCCGATGATGACCACCTTCACATCGTCGGGCAGACATTTGTCGAGTGCTCGGAAGATATTTTTTGCGGCGGGGTAGACGGGTGGTCCGGTTCGGTTGGCTGCGGCGGTGTATTCGGCGCGCACGAAGTCGGTCAGGGCCTCGAAATAGGGCTTTGTGAACTCACCGGCCAGTAGCTCCTTCCACTCGGATGGCAGTTTAACGTTCATATTTCCTAAAAATATTTAACTAATTGTGGAACGTTGTCGAAAGAGCTCACGTAAGATGGCAACTCCCGATCTATACATTTTAACAGCTCGTAAATTGTATCTCTGGCGGCATTTGCTTGCGCAACGTCGACCTTGTCGTCGATAAGGCATATTGGCTCGTTGTGATATATCCTGTTTCGAAATTCCCGAATCAATATAAGTTTTTTACTCAACGTTTTACGATCGATATGTTTATCGCGAAATGCATGCGAGACACAGCCTTCGATCAGTTTATAGTGATGAACATCAAACAGGCTTGTCCAAAATCCGAAAGAGAGCTCTCCGATAATTTTTTCAGGTGTTATTGTTGCCTTCTCTTTCGCAATATTTTTTTCGGCGTTTTCTATCGAGTTTCTCAGAAAATATCCGGAACGCTCCAATTTAGGAGTGCTCATAAACCCCTTTTTTTGAGTTCTCATCCAATCGGATGTTTCAAAATAACGGGATAACTCGCGGTGGAGGGCATTTCTGAAAACGACTTCAAAGAGACTGAGCAATGGATAGAATCCCTGGGACAGTTTCATATTGGCACAATATAACTCGTGGCACAACTTTTGTTCGTTGTTACAGGCGTTGAGATAACGAGACCATCTCGGGGTTGATAAATGATATTCGAGTTTTGTATAATCCATTTATTTGGAGAATATAAATTTAGTAACTACCTTTGCACCGTACTACTTAGTAAAGCCTCTTTCCAGATCTACTGGTGGAAACGTAACTAAGCACCAAAATCGCCCTCGGCTTTGTCGGGGGCTTTTTTATTCACCATACATCCCCCGATATTTCGAATTGTCCAGTGCCGAGAAGGCAGGGCGGCGGGCGGGAGTGGGAAATTCGGTCGACGAAACCTCCGCCACGCGGCAATCCAGCCCCGCATCGGCAACTATCCGCCGCGCCCACTCTGCCCGACTCATAACCGGCCCGTCGCAAAAATGAAACAACCCGGCCTCCGAATTTGCGAGCAAATTCACGATCCCGAACCCTTCCCCGACCATTCGCACCAACCCCCGCGCCAAACTGTGCGCCTCGGTGGGTGTCCCGACCTGATCGGCCACGACGCGTATCTCTCCTTCCCGTGCTGCTTTTCGCCGGATGGCCGCCACGAAACCCGTCCCGTCGTCGCTCCACAGCCACGAAGTGCGCACCACCGCGCCGCGACATCCGCTCTCGAAAAATGCGCGCTCGCCCGCCAACTTGCTGTGGCCATAAAAGTTGACCGGCGCAGGAGTGTCGGTCTCGATGTACGGTCGCATAGTATCGCCCCCAAAGACATAGTCGGTCGAGATATGGATCACGGCGGCACGGGACTTCGCGGCGGCCTGCGCCAGATTCCGCACCCCGTCGCAATTGACCGCCACAGCCGCCTCGCGCTCGGTTTCGGCACGGTCGACGTCGGTAAACGCCGCGCAATTTATCACCACATCCGGCTGAGTGCGAGCAAAAAAATCCTCCACCTCCCCACGCGAAGTTATATCCAAATCGGCCTTAGACAAAAAATCCCAACCACCAGTAACCTCTCTCAACGCCCTTGCGAGCTGTCCGTCCGCTCCCGTAACAAAAATGTGCGCCATAATTGGCGTAAAGTTAGTAACTTTACAGCACAAAAAATCATACGAAAATGAAAAAACTGATTCTTGCCATCGCTTTGTTGACCTGTGTGAGTGCCGCTGCCCAGAGACGGGTGATACTTTTGATCGGCGACGGAATGGGCTTGGCGCAGGTTTCGGCGTTGATGCTGGCGGCGGGCGATGAACCCACCAGCTTCGAGCGCGCCACCACAGGCGGTTTTGTGAAGACCTCGTCGGCCGACAATCGCGTGACCGATTCGGCTGCCGCGGCCACGGCGTATGCTTCGGGCATCAAGACCAACAATACCTATTTGGGGGTCGATGCCGACGGACAGCCGCTCGAAACGATACTTGAAAAAGCCGAGGCGGCGGGTTTATCGACGGGTTTGGTGGCGACCACCTACCTCGAACACGCCACTCCCGGGGCGTTCTATGCCCACGTGCGCGATCGTGGTGAGCGGGAGGAGATTTCTCGCCAGCTTTCGCGGGCGGGCATCGAGTTTGCTCGGGGCGAGGTGGACGATTTGGCGGCGGCGACGCGCGAGGCTTTGGAGGTTTTGACGACGGATGACGATGGGTTTTTCCTGATGGTGGAGGGGTCGTTTATCGACAGCGCGGGTCACGGGGGCGACAGCGAGCGGTTGTTGGTCGAGATGAGTGGGTTCGAGCGGGCGGTTGGGGTTGCGTTCGATTATGCCGACCGCCATCCGGGGACGTTGGTTGTGGTGACGGCAGATCACGAGACGGGTGGGTTGACTATTCCGTCGGGCGATGAGAATTTTTTGCTTCCTGACAGCGGCATCGAGTTTCGCTGGTCGACGGGAGGGCATACGGGGGTGCTGGTTCCGTTGTTTGCTTATGGTTCGGGTGCGGAGGTTTTTGGAGGCGTGATGGACAACACCGCGGTTAACCATCGCCTGGAAGAGCACTTAACACTAAGAGCTAAGCGACGTCTAATTTTCAGCTCCCCCTGAGGGGGGTTGGGGGAGCTGACGGCCTCTAAGAGGCCGATTAGTTCAAAATTATCCTCTGCTCTTCATTCAGATAAAACACCCCGTCCCGCCAGAACCCGTGCCCGCTGAGCAACTCCCCGCCGTCACGAAAGCAAACATCGCGATAGGTTCCGTCCTCGGCAATCTCGATCCGCCATCGACCTGGTTCATAATCGTACATTCTGATCCATTCGCCTTCGACCAGATAATCGAATCCCAAAACATTGTAAGTCTTCATAACAAAAAAGGTGTGATTAACAATCTCCTGTTGTAGGCCTAAGGGAGCCCCGAATAGAAAGATTGCATCACACCCGAAGCCGCTGTGGCACAAATCGCACCACAGCAAACTCCGAGCCCCCGCAACCTTTTCTCCATTCAAAACATCGCCCCGAAGAGACGTCCCTTAGTTCACAACAGAAAAAAGTGTTGGTTACTCAATATGTCACTGCAAATATAACGATTTTTTTCGACTCCGCGTCTCGTCACTCGTCACTCGTAATTGTGTTGTTTGGTCCATTGCTCTTTACGCAGGGCGAATGCACCGGACGGAGAAGCGACTGGTCTTAAGGTCGTTGTCGTCCGGGTAGACGAGCGTGCTGGCGAAGGTCAGGAGGTAGGCGCCGGAGGTATCGGACGGGCGCTGCGTAGCAGACCAATAACGCCCGAACGTGCTCTGACTGCTAGAGCCGCCATTGTAGCCTGAAGCTGAGAAGAGTCCGGCGCAGCCGGAAATGAAAAATGAAAAGATTAGCAACGCAAAATTGCAAATAAATTTGCATTATCTGCCTGCTTGCGTTATCTTTGCGGTCTCTTTTTGGTTTTTCGGGGTGTAGCTCAGCCCGGTTAGAGTACACGTCTGGGGGGCGTGTGGCCGCAAGTTCGAATCTTGTCACCCCGACCAAATTATTTGAGCAGAGAAGTCGTCGTCAGACGACTTTTTTGTTTTTTGCCAGACCCCGAGCCAAGCTTGCTTGCGCGAATGGGTCGGGTGAAAAATAAAAAAACTGTGCGTGGCGGTCGCTGCGAAAAATAATTTGAGTCATGCCCGCGCAGCGGCATCAGGATCATCCGAGCCGAAAGGCGAAGGGTAATCTTGTCACCCCGACCAAACTTTTGAACAAAAAAAGCCATCCGTTATGGATGGCTTTTTTTGTTTTCAGCACACAACTTGTTACTCCCCAAACCCGACCGAAATAAAGGTCAGCACGTCCTGCAAGCCGCTCTGCCAATACTCCCAATTGTGCCCCCCGTTGCGCATCCGAAACTGCAACGGAACCTGTTGCTTCTTCATAGCGGCAAAAAAGTCGACATTCGCCTCCCACAAAAAGTCGTCGTCGCCGCAATCAACCCACCAACGAACCGTCCGCAAAGCCTCCAACTGCTCTGGCGTGGCGTTCCGAACGAACAACAGAGGCGAACCACCGGCAGCACCGCGACCCATTCCGGCCACCGCACCGCTCAACGGACACGCACTGCCGAACATCTCGGGATGGGCCTGGGCATAGCCTGCGCTCCCGCCGCCGCCCATCGACAGACCGGCAACCGCACGATGCTTCTTGTCCGAAATTATCCGCCATGTGCTTTCTACGTGGGGAATAAATTCTTCGAAAAAGTGATCTTCAAAAGGCCATCCGTCTATATTGAAGTAGCCGCGATTCACCGGACGACCTTCCAAAACCTCGCCTGTTCCGCTTGCGTCGGGCATCACAATCACCATCGGCAACGCGCGACCACTCTCGATCATTTCGTCGGCGATGAGTTGCATTGTACCTTTGTCGCGCCAGCCGGTTTCGTCGTCTCCCGCGCCGTGGAGCAGGTAGAGGACGGGATAGTCGCGTCCGGAGGTGTCGTACCCGTTGGGCAGATAGACCAGAAAACGCTTGGTGGTTCCGAGCAATTTGCTTTCGATGGTTGCCTGCTCCACCCGACTTTGCGCCCACACGCCCGTGGTTGCAAAGAGAATAACCAACAACAATAATCTTTTCATAGTTTTAGGTATTTTTAGTTAAACAACATCTCTCTCTGCCCTGTCTTTTTCGGTTCTTTGGCTTTCACAAAAACCGACTGCGCTCGGCCATTCGTAACTCGTAATTCGTAATTTCAATCAAAAAAACCCTCCTCTTGCGGCGCCTCGACGATCTCGACCGTCTCCTCCGTCTCGCGGCAATTGATGGGCACGGCCCCGGGAGGAACCTCGAAAAGGTCACTCTGGCTAATCCCCAACGAGGGATCGGCAAAAACCTTCTTCATAAATATCCCGTAAATGGGCAAAGCGATCACGCCCCCCTCGCCCCTCGACATCGGGTGGACGCTCTGATCCTCGCCCCCGACCCACGCCCCCGCAACCAGCTTCGGCGTCACACCCACGAACCACGCGTCGCGGCTCTCCTGACTGGTGCCCGTCTTGCCCCCCATCTGCCCCGTGAAACCATATTCGCCCCACCGCAACCGTCCCGCCGTGCCTGCATTAATAACGTCTTCGAGCACCTGCAAAGTGGTATAAGCGGTCACATCGCTGATCGCATCGGTGGTCTGGGGCAGGAAAGAGGAGATGAGGTTGCCCTGATTGTCCTCTATCCGCGTAACGAATATCGGCTCGGTATTCACGCCCCTGTTGGCAAAAGTGGTGTACGCCCCCACCAGCTCCAACAGCGACACATCCATCGACCCCAACGCCAACGAGTGCACCGGATCTATCCAACTGCGGATGCCCAGGTCGTGGATGAAGTCGGCCACCGCCTCGGGAGCCTTCGCCTGCTTCATTATCCACGCCGTATAGTTGTTCCGAGAGTTCTGCAAGCCCCACTTCAAGGGGTGCATCACTCCGTCGTACTCCACATTGCCCGCCTCCTTGGGTGTCCACGGAACGCCCGTCGTGGTCTCGATGGTGACCGGCAGGTTGGGCACAGGCGTACAGGGGTCGATGCCCAACTGCGAAAAGGCAAAGGTGTAGACAAAGGGCTTGATGGTCGAGCCCGGCTGCCGCTTCGCCTGCGAAGCATAGTCGTACTTAAAGTACCTGAAATTGGGCCCGCCGACATAAGCCTTCACGTGGCCCGTCTGCGGCTCGATGGCAACAAACGACGCCCTGATCAGCTTTTTGAAGTGAACGATGCTGTCCCGCGGCGTGATGATCGTGTCGCGAATGCCCCGATAGGTGAACAGTTTCATCGGAACGGCCTCGTCCCACCCCTCCTTGCGGCCGCTATACCGCATTGCGTTTCGGATTATGCCGTCGATCTGCTCGGGCGTCTGCCGCTGGAACACCACCCCCGTCCGCCGGAACTGCGCCTCCATCACCGGCTGTATCTCGTTCTTCAACCGCTCCTCCACCGCGGCCTCGGCATACCTCTGCATCGTCGAATTGATGGTCGTATAGATCTTCAACCCGTCCGAATAGATATTGTACGGCTCCCCGTCCGCCTTTTTGTTCTTCTCCACCCACCCGTAAAGCGGATTGGTCTCCCACCGGTTCAGCGCGTAATCGAAATCGTAATCATTGGCATAATCGCCCCTCTTCGGCCGTTTGGCCTGCATCACCAACCGCAACATCTCGCGGAAATAGGTGGCCGTGCCTTCGTCGTGGCTCACGGGATTGTAATCGAGCTCGATGGGCAACGCACTCAGCGAATCGCACTGCGCCCGCGTGATATAGCCCACCCCCTGCATCCTGCGAAGCACCGTGTTGCGCCTGAGCAGCGAATTGTCGTAATTGATAACGGGATTGTACCTCGTCTGGGCATTCACCACCCCCACCAACGTGGCCGACTCCTGGATATTGAGCTCCTGCGGCGACTTGCCGAAAAAGGTGTTGGCCGCATTCTTTATCCCGTAAGCATTCGAGCCGTAAAACACGGTGTTCAAATACATCGAGATTATCTCCTCCTTGGTGTAGTTATATTCGAGCTTGATGGCCGTGATCCACTCTTTGAGCTTGTCCGTCACGATCCACCCCTTGCGCTTAAACAGGTTCTTGGCCAGCTGTTGCGTAATTGTGCTCCCGCCGCCCTGGCTCTGTCCGAGCCCCAGCGTCCGAAATGCCACCCTGGCCAGCGAAATGAAGTCTATCCCTGAATGGCCGTAAAACCTCACATCCTCGGTCGAAACCAACGCCGCAACCACATCGGTCGGCAGATCGGCATAGTCCACAAAGGTGCGGTTCTCGACATAGTACGTTCCCAGCAATTTCCCCTCCTCGGAGATTATCTCCGTGGCGAGGTTGCTCTTGGGGTTTTCCAGCTCCTCGAACGTGGGCAACTTTCCGAAAACCCCCAATGCGGTCAGTCCGAGCAAGGTCAAAAGGACGACGAACGGCGTCGCCACCACGATCCAGATCAGAGCTATGACTCTCCGGGAACCCATCGGTGCAAAGATAATGAAAAATGAAAAACGAAGAGCGAAGAAAGATGCTGTGCAGAGCTTTTTTCACTCTTCATTCTTCGCCCTTCATTCTATGTTTACATTCCCTGTTCGGCCGGCAACACAAACGCCCTTATCCCCTGCATCGGGGCCGAAGAGTCTATCTGCCGCAAAGCGTCGAGCAGCGGACCGACCTGATCGTCCTCCAAAAACACGAGGATGGACGAGTTCATACTCGGCCACGCGTGTGAGCCATAGTGGGGCTCTCCGTCGTTGCTGCCCCGCCCCTCGGTCAACGCCCACCGCGTGAAACCGCGAATGTTCAACCTGTCCAAAGCACTGTTGACCTCCAACGTGTGCGCCTGGTTATAACTTATAAATAGAGCCTTCATACGGTTAACGTTTTTTCTTCTTCTGGGTGCGCATCGCAAACATAGCGTACAGCACCGGAACCACAAACAATGTCAGCAAAGTGGAAAAGGTCATCCCACCGATAATGGCGATACCCATCGGTTGCCAAAGTTCCGAACCGTCGCCCAAGCCCAGAGCCATCGGCAACATCCCCAGAATGGTCGTCACCGAGGTCATCAACACCGGCCGCAAACGGCTCTTACCCGACGCAACCACAGCCCCCAGCGTGCCCTGTCCGCGCTCGATAAGCAGGTTGGCATAGTCCACCATCACGATCCCGTTCTTGGTCACGATCCCCACCAACATAATCGCCCCGATCATCGCTATCATCGAAAGCGGCGTCTGGGTTATCCACAACGCCAAAAATACACCCGTAAAGGCAAACGGCAGGGTGAACATAATGATGAAAGGCATCTTCAAACTCTCGAACTGCGTCGCCATCACGATATAAACCAGCATCACCACCAGGATCAGCAACGCCGCCAAATCACCCATCATATCCTCCAAGTCCTCCATCGAGCCGCCCACTTCGAGATAAATGCCCTCCGGAACCTCGAAGCTTTCCAACAGCTCGTTCACCTCGTTCACCACCGTTCCCAACGCAACCCCCTCGCCGAGCGACGACCGAACGGTCACCACCCGCTGCCGATTCTCGCGGTCGATCGTCGGCGCGGCAAACTGCTCCTCGATGGTGGCAACGTCGCGCAACATCACCGGCCGGCCCGTCGAGCTGTAAAGCGCGATCTGCTCCACATCCTCGAAAGCCAAACGGTGCGCCTCGTCATACCTCACCACCACATCATACTCATCCCCGTCCTCGCGATAGCGCGTCGCAATCAACCCGTTGATCCTGTCGCGGACAAACATCGACGCCGTCTGCGACGAAATGCCATAATAGCCCAACTTATACCTGTCGAACTCCACATTATACTCCGGCCTGAGGTCATCGCGCGTCAACTGCACATCGCGCGTACCCTCCAACTCCCGCATCCTCTCCCGCAAATCCAAAGCGACCGAGTTGGCCAACTCGATGTCATAACCGAACACCTTCACATCCACCGTCGGAGCACCGCCCATTCCACCGCCGCTGTTCCCCCCGGGCGTCACCGTAAACTGCCGCACCTCCGGAATCGTCGCAATATCGGCCCGCAACAAGTCGGCAATCTCGAAGATCGTCCGTCCGCTATCGCGCTCCGACAACTTGGGCACCCTCATCATATAGTTCACGATGTGCGACCCGTTCTTGTTCATCGCCGCAAAGACGTTGTCCGACGAGTTCTGTCCCGCCTCGGCCGACAAAATATAGATCTCCGGATACTTCTGTTCGATAATGGTCTCTATCTGTTTCGAGATGCGGTTGGTATAGTCCACGCTCACGTTCTGGTCCATCTCCACCGTCGCCTCGATGATGGCGTTATCCTGCGCGGGGAAGAATTCCATCGGCACGAAGTTCAAAAGAACCAGCGACAAAAGGAATATCCCCATCGTCCCGAACAGCGTCTTTCGGCGGTTCTTCACCACCCAGCTCAAAATCCCCGCATAGAAGTTATCCAACCACACTAAGAATTTGTCGATAGGCTTGTAAACCACCCCGATGCCCTTATAGGTGTGCACGCCCCCGTCGATCCGGAGCAGGAAAGCACTCAGCATCGGCGTGAGCGAAATAGCCGCCACGGTCGAGGTGACGATAACTATCGATACGATCCAACCCAGCTCCTTAAACATAATCCCCGCCATACCCCCCAGCGTCGTGAAGGGCATAAACACCGCAACCACCACCAGCGTCGTCGCAATAACGGCCAACCACACCTCGTTCGTCCCGTATATAGCCGCCTCCTTGGGCTTCGACCCGCGCTCGATATGGGTCGTGATATTCTCCAACACCACGATCGCGTCGTCCACCACCATACCTATCGCGATAGACAAAGACGACAGCGAAATAATGTTCAGCGTCGACCCCGTCACGTAAAGGTAAATAAACGAAACGATAAGCGAAATAGGGATCGTCAAGCAAATGATAAACGTCGCCCTCCACCTTCCCAGAAAGAACATCACCACCAGAATCACAAAGATAAAGGCGTACATCACCGCCTCACTCAACGACGAAATACTGTCCCTGATGCTCTCCGAACCATCCATCACGATGTCTATCTTCACATCGGCGGGCAAGCTCGCCTCGATCTCGGGCAAGCGCGCCATAATCTCGTCCACGATCTGCACCGTGTTGGCCCCCGACTGCTTCTGCACGAAAGCCACAACGCCCCGCTCGCCATTGATAAACATCGTCTGGGTCATCTTGGCCAGCGTATCGCGAACCGTCGCCACATCGCTCAGCAAAACCGTCTTCCCTCCCACGCTCGAAACCACCAATTCCCGCAGATCGTCGCTCGATCGGAACTCCCCGTCGGCCTTCACGTTATAGGTGTGGTTGCCAATATCCATCGTCCCCGCCGGAATGTTGGCATTCTCCGCCCCGATCATCGCCCCCAGACTTTCCACCGTCAGCCCATAGGCCGCTAACTTCGCCGGATCGACATCCACCTGCACCTCGCGCGTGGGCTGACCGGCCAGACTCACCGCCCCAACTCCGTCGATGCGGTTGAGGTTATTGACCAGCTTGTCGTCCAGGATCTTGGCCAGCGCGGCATAGCTCTCATCCGCCGTCACCGACATAAAGATGATGGGGATCATCGACGAGTTGAACTTGAACACCAACGGCGTATCGGCCTCGTCCGGCAGCAGGTTCACCGTTCGGCTCACCACGTCCCTGACATCGTTGGCCGCCTCGGTCACGTCCGAACCCCACTCCAATCGCAGGGTTATCATCGAATAGTTGTCGGCCGAGCGGCTGGTGAGTTCTTTCAGGTTGTCGACCGTGTTGAGCTGGTCTTCCAATATCCTGGTCACGTTGGTTTCGATGTCGCTGGCGTTGGCACCCACGTAGGAGGTCATCACGCTCAGGGCGGGATAGTCCATTTCGGGGTACATATCGATGGCGAGGTTTCGCAACGAGAACACCCCCAGCACGATCACCGCCACGAATATCATTATGGTCGATATTGGCTTTCTTACGGCCGATTCATAAATTTTCATCTTATTCCAATTTATTCAATTCTTTTTCGCTCGGTCTTTTTCGGTTCGTTGGTTTTCAAAAAAGCCGATGAGCCGCTCGCTACTTCACTCGGCCTAACACTGCCGCTGCCCGCTTCGCGCGGCTGACAAGACAGCCGGTCGGCTGCGGGGCGCTTTTAGTCCTCGCTCCGCTTCACGCTGCACGCCAAATCTTATTTTTGAAAACCACTCACCAAAGCCCTCGCGCTTATTCCGCGTAGCCCGCTAATCGCTAATAACTAATCGTTAATCGTTATCTTTACTCCCTCGCTAAGTCGGGCGAACGAGGTGATGGCCACACTCTCGCCGGCTTCCAGGCCCGACAATATATCCATCTGCGACCCGATGATCCGACCCACCGTCACAACCCGACGATGAGCAACCCCGCCGTCGATCACATAGACATATCGTTCGTTGGTGCCCGTCTGCTTCTGCACCGCCAGGTCGGGAATCATCACACCCTCGCGATCGCCCATGTGAATGGTCGTTCGTGCAAACATCCCGGGCCTGAGCCTGGAATCGTTGTTGGGAATGGTCACCTCGGCCCCGAAAGTCCTCGTCGCAGGGTCGATAGACGGATAAACCAGACTGACAGTCGCCGGAAAGGTCTCGTCGGGCAAAATATCGACACTCACCTCCACCGGTGTTCCGACGCTCACGCTCGAAAAGTATTGTTCCGACACGTCGACACGCACCTTCAAGCGGTCGATCTGCATTATCTCCAAAATGGGGGTCTGGGTGAACAGGTTGCCCTCGTCCTCACCCTTCTGGGTAACCACACCGTTTATCGGAGAGTACAAATTGACGTGGCTTTTCAGATTCTCCATAGCCTCTTTGGCCACCAGATATTGAGCCTCGGCACTCTGCATCATCTGCGCCGACACCCCGCCCACTTCATACACCTTTTTGGTGCGCTGATAGTCGGCTTCGGCGGTCTCGAACTGCACCCGTGCCGTGTTGTACTGCGTGGGGTCCATCTGGGCAACCAACTGTCCCTTCGTAACCCTGTCCCCGACCTTCACATATATCCGTGCGATCCGCGCGCCCTGCAATGCAGGCACGATGTTCACCTTTTGCCACGGTTCGATGTTGGCCGTGAACTCCACATTCTGCGGAACTATGCCCCCTCGGGCCTCGGCGACTTTCACCGCAACTTTCTGAGCCTGTTCGCTCGCAGCCTCGCTATTGTTGCCCTTACACCCGACCAGCGCAATGGCGGTCAGCAAAAAAACTAAACTCTTCCGTATCATACTATTTTCTTTTCCGTTTACCTACTCCATTTAGTTAACATCGATCTTCGACGAGGGCGAAATATAGCCGCCGTCGGCGTTCAGACCTGTTATTTTATCGTAATCTGCCTTCGCCGCCAAATAGTCGTAGATGGCTTGCGAGTGGTTCAACCGCGCCTGGGTCAACGCCAGCTCGGCCTGATTGACTTCCAACATAGTCCCCGCTCCCGCTTCGAAACGCGTGCGGGCAATGGTGTACGCCTTGTCGGCCTGCCCGACGGTCTTTTGCACGGCGAACATCGTCGCCCGGGCGGTGGCGATGGCGTTGATGGAGTTAACCACTTCGACCCTCTTGCTGTCTCTGAGATAGTCGGCCTGCAACACCAACTGCGACACACTGTTGCGGAGCTGCTTCACCTTGCTGGTGTTCTTGAAACCCGAGAACAGCGGTACCGACATCCGGAAACCGGCCGTTGCGGGGTGCTGCCACCACCACTTGTTTATCACGCCCGAACCCTGGCCGGTCATCAGCGAGCCGAAGTCGATGGTCTTGTCCTGCCCCGTGGCGATTATCTGGCCGTAACCCTCGATGGCGGGCAGTCGCGCCGCATTGGCCAGACGTATCTGCCGCTGTGTCAACTCGCCCTGCAACTCCAACTGCCGGACCTCGCTGTTTTCCGAGACATCGGCGGAGAGCTCGGGCAACTCATACACCTCGCCCTCGAAATCGACCAGACTGCCTACCAGCTTCACCGGCACATCTTCGGGAATCGACAGATACATTTTCAACATCTGCACCGTGGTGACTATGGCATTCTCGGCGGCTATCAGGTTGGGTTGCAAGTTGCTCAACTGCACCTCGGCGGTCAGATAGTCGTACTCCGAGGCGAGCCCTGCGCTGTACATCCCGCGCGTGTCCTCGACCGTTTGCCCTATCGTTTTTTCGCTTCGGCGCAACACCTCCAACGTGTTTTCGGCCAACAGCACCTGGTAGAAAGCTTTCTTGACGGCGTTGGTCAGATCTATCCTCGACGCGCGCGCTTGCTCGACGGCCAGAAGTTTCTGGGTCTTGTTCATCCTCAGGGTGGCATAGACCGCCGGAACGAACAGTGGAACGCTCAGATCGCCCACCGCCGAAGCACTCATATCGGCCCCCAACGACAATCCCTTGGACATCTCCTGCTGGATAAGGTTGAAAGTATATTGTCCGCTCGCACTCAGGCTGGGCAAGTGGTTCCCGACGGTCTCCCTCCGCACGTAATCGACCCTTTGTATCTCCAAGTCGGCAACTTTGACGGTCGGATTTTCCGAAAGGGCTATCTCCAACGCGGTGGGCAGATCCAAAACCAAACTGTCGGCGGACTGGCCGTAACCGATCCCCGCAGAACACACACAAAATATAAAAAACAGTCTCTTCATAGCTTCCAAATTTTGAGGCGAAACGAGCTTGCAAAGATACGGAAATTTGTTGAGTTTCCAAAAAAATGGTTAACTTCGCGCCCAATGGCAACTAACGATTGGAAAGCGCGGTTGGGGATGGTCTATTCGACCGATCCCGATTTCGAGTACAGGACCTCCTCTTCCGAACAGATCGAGACGCTCTCCCCGGAGCGGCAGAATTTGCGGGTCACGCTCGATCGGCGTCATCGCGGCGGCAAGCAGGTGACGTTGGTGAGCGGGTTTGTGGGATCGGACGACGATTTGGACGAGTTGGGCAAGTTTCTTAAAACCCGTCTGGGTGTCGGCGGCTCGGCCAAGGATGGCGAGATCATTGTTCAGGGAGACTTCAGACAGAAAATCACCGAACTCCTCCGCGCCCGGAACTACAAAGCCAAAGTATGAGAAAATTATTCAAATATCTTTTCATCTTTTCATCTTTTCATCTTTTCATTTGCGAAGCGCAAGCGCAGTATTATAGTTGGGGCGATCAGCCGGCATCCATCCGGTGGCGTCAGATGGAGGGTCGGGCAGGTGCACGGCTCATCTATCCCGACTATTTTGAGAGCGGTGCCCGACGGGCGATGTGGTATTTGGACACCCTTTCGGCCCATGTCGATTGGGGCTATATCCACGGGGTGATGCGCACGCCCGTTGTGCTGACCACCCAGAATATGGTGGGCAACGGAATGGTGATGTGGGCCCCACGGCGCATCGAGCTGCTGGCTTCCCCGTCGGCGAGCTATTCGGAGCCGTGGATGAAGCAGTTGGTGGCGCACGAGTATCGGCATAATGTTCAGTATAACAATCTCCGAAGAGGTACAAATAAGGTGCTGACGTGGTTGCTGGGCGAGCAGGCGGCCTTTTTGGCTACGGGCCAGTTCTCCATCTACGTGTTGGAGGGCGACGCGGTGATGGCCGAGACCGAGATGAGCGCGTTCGGCCGCGGACTGCAACCCAGCTGGACGATGCATTATCGCGCAGTGGGCGATGTGGGAGCTCGTAATCGCGCGGTGGATTATTGGTTCAGTGGGTCGTATCGCGATTTTGTACCCGACCACTATCGGCTGGGGTATCAGATGGTGCGGTGGCTCTACAACGAGCAATCGAAATTCGTGTGGGACGACGTGGCGCGGTACGTGGCGCGCAATCCGCAGTGGGTGATGCCGATGGTGATCAAGCTGCGCAAGGAGACGGGAATGAACCAGAGCAAACTTTTCCGCCGCACATTTGCCGACCTCAACCGCTTTTGGGATTCGTTGCCGCGGGTGGAGGACTCGTCGAGCAAGATACCCACCCCCTGGCGGTCGTACACCACTTACGAGTGGCCGCTGTGGCTGGATGGCGACACCATTGTGGCGTTCAAAACCGACCTCGACCGGACGACCCGCATCGTGAGGGTGAACGCGTCGAACGGAGTGGAGGAGACTCTGGCCAATATCGGCGCGGTGTCGTCGCGGCCGGTTCTGGCGGGCGGCGTGCTGTGGTGGACGGAGTATCGCACCTCAGCGCTGTGGGACGAGAAGGTGTCGTCGGTGGTTTGTTCTTACGATTTTGCGAGCGGGCGCAAGCGGGTACGTCGTTCGTGGGGCGAGCTTTTGTACCCCACGGCGGTGGGGAGCGGGGGCGAGATGGCCTTTATTCGCTATTCTCATACGGGTCGTTTTTCGGTGGTGAGCGCGTTGGCCAAGGATGGCTTCGGGCAGTTGGAGACGGTTTACGAATTTCCGCTCGACACCGAGGTGACGGGCCTTGCGTGGGACAACCGCACCCACGGACTATATTATATAGGTCTGGACGACGGGGGGATGTATCTGGCCGCCGTGCCCGGGATGAGCCTCGGGTACGATCCGCAGATGGGCATTCGCAAGATCACTCCTTCGAGGCATATCACCATCTCCGACCTGAGGGCGTCGAACGGGGTGTTGTTTTTTGGCTCGATAGTGTCGGGCAAGGATGAGGCACACGCTTGGGATTTGGCTCGGGGAGAGGAGTTCCGGTTGTCCACTTCGCGGTTCGGGTCGTTCCAGCCCTCGCCGTCGGTGGATGGGGGGCGGATTGCGCTGACCACTTACGATCGCCACGGCTATCATCTTGCGGTGCAGGCTTTGTCGTCGGCGGTAACCCAACAGCAACGGGAACTGCCCCTCGACCTTGTCAATCCTCCCTGGCGCAGATGGGATGGCATTGCGAAATTCGATTCGTTGGTCTACACCCCCGTCATTGCGGGCGAAACGCGGCAATCGGCTCCCAAAAAGTATCGTAAGTTCCTCAACATTTTCCGCCCCCACAGTTGGGTTCCGGCCGACTTTTATCCTCCCGGGGCAATCGAGGAGATGGATTTGACTATGCGTGCCGGAGCCACCGTGATGTCGCAGAGCTTGCTGTCCGACGCCACCGGTTGGCTGGCGGTGGGTTATGGTGGTTCGGCGGGATTGGATGGCGGGGCGATGGCTCGCGGCGGAATAAAGTACACCGGTTTGGGGCCCGAGTTGGAGATCGACTTCACGTGGGGCGGCTCTCCGCAGGTGCGTTACACCCAGCTTCCGGCGGGCATCGAGCTTAAAAAATATTTCAGCCTCACCACCCGTCTCAGCCTGCCTTTCAGCGTCAGTTCGGGTTATTGGAGCAGTGTGGTTATTCCCTCCGCCGAGTGGTTTTACACTAACGGGCTGATATTTAAGACCGTCGATGCTACGCGCGGCAGGTTGACCCGTGGGGTGGAACGGTTGTCGTTGTCGCTTCGTTATGTGGGTCAGACTCGGATGGCTCATAGGGAGTTTTTGCCTCGGTGGGGTTTTTCGGCGCGTGCGGGGTATGTTTCGAGCCCGACGAATGGTGATTTTTTCGGTCTTTGGTCGGCTTCGGTGGGAGGGTATTTGCCCGGGATCGCGAGGCCACATAGTTTGACGGTTCGCGCGGCGGTTCAGGGGGCTGATGAGCGGGGCGGGGGGCGGTTTGTTTTTCGGATGAAGGAGTTGTTTCCGCGGGGTGCGGGGTGGGATTTTGTTTCGCGGCGGATTGTTTCGGGCTCGGTGGATTATCAGTTGCCGGTGTGGTATCCCGAGGGTGGTTGGCGGAGTATTGTCTATTTTAAGCGAGTGCGGGTCAATCTTTTTGCCGATTTTGCTCGGTGGGAGGATTTTGGGGGTGTGGGGCATCGGGTTAGTTCGTTCGGGGGCGATTTGATTTTCGATGTTAGTCCTTTGCGGTTGCCTGCTTCGACTAAGGCTTCGGTGAGGGTTACGGTTGCTCGGCCCTCGGACCGCCGCGGCGTTTGGCTGGGCGTTGGGGTGGATATGCCGCTGTGAATTGTCGACGAACCGAGAGCAGAGCCGAACTTGTTCGGGCCGAGTTAGCGCGAGGAAGGCGAAGCCTTGCTCTGCCGAGGTGAGGATGACAATCAAGGCACGCAGTGCATTAATTGTTTCGGCCTCGCAGAGGCCGTCAAAATGAAAAGATGAAAAGGCTAACGCGGCGCTTGCGACGCGAAAAGGCTAACGCGGAACAAAAAAAGGCCGGAGAGAATCCCCGGCCTTTAACTCCTCACAGTTCCCGATGTGTCTTACAGCAAGCTCCACGCAACCGTCAACCCCGCCATAACAATCGCCACCATCGACATCAACTTAATGAGAATATTCAACGACGGTCCGCTCGTGTCCTTAAACGGATCGCCCACCGTGTCGCCCACCACATTGGCCTTGTGCGTAGCCGAGCCTTTACCCCCGAAGTTGCCCTCCTCGACATACTTCTTGGCATTGTCCCACGCGCCACCCGCATTGGCCATAAACACCGCCAACACAAAACCGCACGACAACGACCCTATCAACAGCCCCATCACGCCCGTCACCCCGAAGATAAGTCCGGTGACGATAGGTGTGATGATAGCCAACACGCTCGGCAGCACCATTTCCCGCTGAGCACCTTTGGTCGAGATGGCCACGCAACGCTGATAATCGGGTGTCGCCTTCCCCTCCATAATGCCCTTGATCTCGCGGAACTGACGCCTCACCTCTTCCACCATCGAGCCCGCAGCACGTCCCACGGCACTCATAGTGAGACCGCAAAACAGGAACGACATCATCGCTCCGATAAATGCTCCGGCCAACACTTTGGGGTTCATCAGCGTGACGTCATAATAGTACATAAAGTCGGTGAAGCCCGCTTTGGCGATGCTTTCCACGCCCGTTTTTTCCACAAAATCGGCCAGTGTGTCGCCACCCAGACGGACGATCCCGATCTTGATCTCCTCGATGTAGGAGGCCAAAAGCGCAAGTCCCGTCAGGGCCGCCGAACCGATGGCGAACCCTTTGCCGGTCGCCGCCGTGGTGTTGCCCAGGCTGTCGAGTGCATCGGTTCTCTTCCTGACCTCCTCGCCCAACTCGGCCATCTGGGCATTGCCGCCCGCATTGTCCGCAATGGGTCCGTAAGCATCGGTTGCCAGAGTGATCCCCAGCGTCGAGAGCATACCCACGGCTGCGATGCCGATTCCGTACAATCCCATTCCGACGTTGCCGAAATCGCCCTGCGCGGCCAACATAAACGACGCGATGATGCCCACGACCACTGCCAGCACCGGAATGGCGGTCGACTTCATCCCCACCGAAATACCCGCAATGACAACCGTTGCCGGGCCCGTTTCGCCCGACTTCGAGATCTCTTTGGTGGGCTTGTAGCTCTGCGAGGTGAAGTATTCGGTCGCCTGCCCGATGACGATCCCCACCAGCAGGCCGACGATAACCGCACCTGCGATCCAGTTCGCCCCCGGAATCTCCAACCAATTAAGGATGGCAAACGCCGCCCCGACGATCAAGATCGAAGCGAGGTTAGTCCCCCTGCCCAACGAACCGAGCAGTTGCTTCATCGTTGCACCCTCCTTGGTCGAAACCGCAAAAATTCCAATGATAGACAGCACAATCCCCACCGCCGCAATCAACATCGGCGCAACGACAAACTTATACTGCGTCGCAATATCGCCGCTTCCGGCCAATGCCGCAGCACCTAATGCCGCCGTCGCCAGGATCGAGCCGCAATAGCTTTCATAGAGGTCGGCACCCATCCCCGCAACGTCGCCCACGTTGTCGCCCACGTTATCGGCAATGGTGGCCGGATTGCGCGGATCGTCCTCCGGAATACCCGCCTCGACCTTGCCCACCAGGTCGGCACCCACGTCGGCCGCCTTGGTGTAGATGCCGCCGCCCACACGTGCGAACAGTGCCTGGGTCGAGGCACCCATCCCGAAAGTGAGCATAGTGGTGGTGATGATGGTCAGTTTATGCGCCGGATCTATCGCATCGGCGGGCACAAAGTGGTTGAGCACCACATACCACAGCGAGATGTCGAGCAAACCCAGTCCCACGACGACCAGGCCCAGCACCGCACCGCTTCGGAAAGCGACTTTCAGTCCGCTATTGAGAGACCTGCGCGCCGCATTGGCTGTTCGGGCACTTGCATGGGTTGCGGTTTTCATCCCGAAATAGCCTGCCAGCCCCGAGAAGAAGCCGCCCGAGATGAAGGCGAAGGGCACCCAGCCGTTCTGCAAATCGAACCCATAGGCCATAACCGAAAAGATGGCTGCCAACACCACAAAGACGATCAACACGACCCTGTACTGCTGTTTGAGATAGGAGTTGGCCCCGTCGCGCACATACTTTGCGATTTCCGCCATGCGCTCGGTTCCTTCGCTCTCTTTTTTCATTTGTCGAAAGAACCACCACGCGAACACCAGCGCAAGCACTGCCGCCGCCGGAATGATCCAAAAGATAGATGTAATCATAGTTTTTTATTAAAGTTGATTAGAAATTTCAAAAAATCGGTGCAAAGATAGTGAATTTTAGCGATTAGTTATTAGCGATTAGTTATTAGCAATAGGTTGTTCAGAAAAAGCTAATCCTTTATCCCAACTCCTTGTTTGGAAGCGTAAAGAGTGGCGATGGAGAGGCGGCAGTCGGGCACGGCGCGCACTATCGCCTCGGCACACGAACCGAGGGTGGCTCCGGTGGTCAGCACATCGTCGACCAGCAACACGCGTCTGCCCCGCAACCGCTCCGGCCGCCGAACCCGAAAAATGCCCTCCACATTGCCCCAACGG